>Ga0315274_10000024_pt1 | contig 251888 bp, 212 predicted proteins | sample YL17G02_20_MG_FD_203700 | JGI IMG/M metagenome (GOLD analysis project Ga0315274, IMG submission 203700) | Sediment microbial communities from Yellowstone Lake, YNP, Wyoming, USA - YL17G02_20 | ecosystem: Environmental > Aquatic > Freshwater > Lake > Sediment | place: USA: Wyoming | collected... | reverse complement strand
AGGTTACGTACCCAATTTTTTGCCCTTTGTCATCCGTCTTCCGCTTCGGCTCGCTGCGCTCGCCTTCGCTCCAGCCGGATGACAACCATACCTTCACCCTAACTTACACACAATTACTTACACTAAGTTCTTATTTCGGCTGATTGCAGGGCGGCAGGGTTTGATATAGTATAGCCGTTATGAGACGGATAGTTGATAAGACGGCGTCGAGAATGCTTTTATTGGCCGGGGCATTGGTCATTATTGTCGCTTGTGCCGTGGCGTATGCACCGGCGATGAAAGCCGGCTTTATCTGGGATGACGACGCGTATGTTACAGCCAATCCCCTGTTGACGGCCCCTGACGGATTTTATCGCATCTGGTTTTCGACGGACGCCCCCTCACAATACTTCCCGATGACCTACACGACATACTGGGTCGAGTATCGTGTATGGGGATTCAACCCGATGGGCTATCACATCGTAAACGCGGCGATTCATATCACTAACGCCCTGTTGCTCTGGCTGGTTCTGCGGCGCCTATCGATACCCGGGGCATGGTTCGCGTCGGCGGTCTTTGCACTGCACCCGGTGAACGTCGAATCGGTGGCCTGGATAACCGAGAGAAAGAACGTCCTGATGCTGTTTTTTTCTCTTTTAACTGTTTTGTGCTGGATGGAATCCGCCTTGGACGACAAATTCGGTCGCAAGGCGTTTTTGTTCTACGTCGGCTCCCTATTGTTCTGCGCTTTGGCCCTTTTCAGCAAGGCAACGGCGTGCACAGTGCCGGCGGCCCTGGTTATTGTTTTGTGGCTCAAGCGCATCCCCCTTACCACAAGGCGGTGGCTCCAGGTTATCCCCTATGTCGCAATGGGGATTGGTGCAGGGGTTCTGGTGATGTGGTGGGAAAAGCATCATCAGGGGACAGGTTTTGTCAATCTTGGGTTGAGTGCGGCGGATAAACTGTTAATTGCCGGGAGGGCGTTATGGTTCTATCTATGGAAGCTATTTTGGCCTGCAAACCTGACGTTCAGCTATCCGCGATGGCACATCGACTCGGCTGCGGTTTGGCAGTATGCCTGGCCTGCTGCGAGCGTATTGGCGGCGGCCTGTGTGTGGTTGTGGCGTGAAAGAATCGGCCGGGCGACGGTTGCGACGATATTGTTTTTTATGGCAATGTTGTTCCCGATGCTCGGTTTTTTCTCCCTTTATACGTTTGTCTATTGCTTCGTAGCGGACCATTATCAGTACGCTGCGGCCATCGGGCCTGTTGCGCTTGTTGCGGCAGGCGGTGCGTGTGCTTTGCGCCGCTTAGGCACAAACGGAAAAACTGTTATGCTGTCGGCAGCGTGCGTTGTGTTGCTGACGCTGGGTGTGTTGACCTGGCGGCAGTGCGGAATCTATACGAATAATGAGACGCTGTGGCTGGATACGCTCAGGAAGAACCCCGATTCGTGGCTGGCACACGGCCAAATCGGCGAAGCGTATTTCAGGCAGGGCAAAGTCAATGAGGCGCGATTGCATATGGAACGGGTGCTTGAACTCGCATCCTATGTGGAAGCGATTCATCCGCGCGCCTTTGCGGATTTGCATCGCAATCTGGCGGTCATCTTCGAGGCACAGGGCGAATTGGATGATGCGGCCGGCCATTATCAGAAGGCACTTGAAATTTTTGAGAACGTTGCGATGACGCATTATCAACTTGCCGAGGTGCTTGTAAGAATGGGCAGGACTGAGCAGGCGATTCCGCATTTCCATCGGGCGCTGGAGATAGCAGAGGCCAAAAAGGCCGACAGACTTGCCGAGGAAATCCGCCAAAGCCTTCGGTCTATCGAAGGACGCAAATAAATATTCATATAGAGATAAGAGAAAACTCCTTGCCCTTCTCGTGTTATCCGCATTCTGATTATTTCTCGTGCAATCGTAATTGTAGGGCGGGGCTTGCCCCGCCGATTCTGGCCGGTGGGGTAAACCCCACCCTACAAAACTACCGCGCGAAATTTTTTCATAACCCGTGTTATCCGCTGTTTAACTTCCGAGTGTTTTAGCCGCTTGTTTGGCAAAATAGGTGATGATGATATCCGCACCGGCGCGTTTAATCGAGGTCAGGATTTCCAACATTGCGGCATCTTTATCAATATGCCCGGCGGCAGCGGAGTGGGCCACCATCATATATTCGCCGGAGACGTTGTAGGCGGCGATTGGGCAATCGAATCGCTGACGAGCGCGATAGATAATATCGAGGTAAGGCAAAGCGGGCTTGACCATAACGATGTCGGCCCCTTCTTCGATATCCAGAGCGATTTCGGCAAGGGCCTGACGGGCGTTGGCAGGGTCGGCCTGATAGGTTTTGCGGTCGGCAAGGCCGGTAGAGGCGTCGGGGGCGGATTCGGCAGCGTCCCTGAACGGCCCGTAGAAAGCCGATGCAAATTTGGCGGCGTAAGACATAACAGCAACATCTTTGAAGTCATTCGCTTCGAGGGCTTCACGGATTGCCTTTACCCGGCCATCCATCATATCCGACGGAGCGACGATATCGGCCCCCGCCTGTGCGTGGGAGAGCGCCACTTTGGCAAGCAGCTCGCAGGTGGCGTCGTTGTCAATTTTGCCATTCTTAATAAGGCCGCAATGGCCGGTGCTTGTATAGGCGCAGAGGCAGACATCAGTAATGACAACCAGTTCGGGGACGGCTTCTTTGATTCGCCTGATGGCGGCCTGCACCGCCCCGTCTTCGGCCCAGGCCTGGGAGCCGGTTTTGTCCTTTTTGTCGGGAAGACCCGACTTCGCTTGCGCTTCGCCGGGCAGGCCAAAGAGCAAAACCGCGGGGATGCCCAATTTAGAGACTTCTTCGGCCTCTTTTACAATCGTATCAGGCGAGAAGTGAAAGCAGCCGGCGAGCGATTTAATCGGCTCTTTCAATCCTTTGCCCTTGCGGACAAATAACGGGTAAACCAGATTATCAACGCTTAGCGTCGTTTCGCGGACGAGGCGACGCATCGATTCGCTTTTTCTTAGCTGACGCATTCGGATATTGGGAAAAGCCATAAATTATTTTCTATTTATTACTTTCAATTTTCTATTTATTTTCTGCCGGATTCGACGCTCATTTCCAGCAAACGTATTATACCTCAATTTCTGATTTTGTCAGGTGTTTTTGATGGATGAGGAACTATAAAATCTCTGAAATATTTCACCACCCGGCTTTGTCGTTCAACTACCCACCTGCGGCGGGCAAGCGCCGAGGCGAGCGTGCTCAGCGGTGAATCTTTTGCTTTGCAGTATCGTAAAACCCGACCCCTTTTCAAGGACAAGCAGGAGAAAGAGAAAAAAGCTGAAAAGGGAGTTTTTCAAGCCCTGAATTTTCTAATTATCACTGCACCGAGGCCGAATAGCAAAAGCGTGGCGGGTTCGGGGACTTGCGTCGCGATAAATGTTGGGGCGTTCAAGCCCGATGCGAAGATGGACCCGTTTCCGCTCGAATCGAATTTAGTAATCGTGCCATCAACTTCATTGGCCACGTAGAGATTGCCGCTGCTGTCACAAGCGAGACCCATAGTGCCGTAGTCTTTTAAGACCGAGGCGAAAACTGTCCCGTTTCCGCTCGAATCGAATTTAGTAATCGTGCCGCCATAATAATTGCCCACATAGAGATAGCCGCTGCTGTCAAACGCAAGACCCGCGGTTGAGTTCAAGCCCGATGCGAAGATGGAACCGTTTCCGCTCGAATCGAATTTAGTAATCGTGCCATCAGCTATATCGGGCGCGTAGAGATTGCCGCTGCTGTCACAAGCAAGACCCATACTGAACGAACCCGATGCGAAGATGGTTCCGTTTCCGCCAAAGGACTCGAATTTCTCGATTGTCCCGTCGTCATAATTGGCCGCGTAGAGATTGCCGCTGCTGTCAAAAGCGAGACCCATAGGCCCGTGCAATCCAGAGGCGAAGAAGGAATCGTTTCCGCTCAAATCGAATTTATCAATATCCCCGTGCCAATTAAGTGCCGCGTAGAGATTGCCGCTGCTGTCAAACGCAAGACCTGTAGGGCCGTTCAAACCTCCGGCGAATATGGTTCTGTTTCCGCTCGAATCGAATTTAATAATCGTCCTTCCATAATAACACGACACGTAGATGTTATCGGCGTGTGCAAGGCCGCTGGTCAACAAGACCAGAACGGTCACGGCGAACAACGCCGTGCGAAGTTGGTTATTATTCGTTTTCATTTTCTTTCCCTTTCAGATGTGGTTTATAGTTTAGGCGTGCGCCGTGCGCACGGATTCCTTTATTGAAAATGCCGAATTGCTAATCCTTCTCGCTATCATTCTCAACTCCTCTATGCCTTTTGCCCTCTGAAATTTCAAAGAAATTTCGAGGACCAAGTCCCGGAAATCCTTCGGATTTCTCGGGGCCCCCAGCGGTTCGACTCGGCTCACCGGTGCCCAAAGGCGATTTTTATTATACGCTTTATAGCCGGACAGGCAAGGGAAAAACAGGCAAAACGTTGCCTTTTAAGCCATTTTCCGCTAATATGGCATTATATTCAGGTTAAAATCGGGACGTCCAGACAGCCACCGGCCAAGCGGACCTCGCCCGCCTCGACCCGCCTGCGGCGGGGCCATGCCAAATGGCGGGTGTACCCCGCCAAAACGCGCGGCGGGTAAACTTTGCGTGCTCTGTGGTGAAACAGTGTTAATTTGTGCATCAGGTATCCTGAGGCAATCAAATCTTGACCGATTAGACGCGAGCGATACAATATCGGCCGGAATCAGAATTAAAAAATCGTATTTGGTGTAATAGATTTCGGGAGAAGAGTATGTTTGAAGAGCAATCAAACCAGCAGACAGCTACAGTCAGAATAACCGTTGGCATTATTTTTCTTGCCCTTGCCATAGCACTTGGAGTATGGGTCCTGACAATCGTTAATACGACCATCCACGATACGAAAAGCCCTGCGATGTTGCAGAAAATCTGTCCCGAAGAAGACAAGACGATAGATATCAATACTCCCGGCGGCAAAATCGAGCTGCCTGCGCAGGCCTTTAAGGGCTTTTCTTATATGATACTTTTTGCGTTTCTGCTGATACCAACATCGATTGCCGTGGCCTTGCTAAAAGGTTGTGTATCATTGCTCAAACCCGATATGACAACAAAGATGATTCGCGGGCTTGTCGAATCCCTCGTAAAAATCCAGGCGCCAAAAGAGTGACCTGGCGCGGCCGATGGCCGCAACCAACCCTAAACCAGAAGCGGTTCAGGTCAAAATCATAAATCCGAAATCCTAAATCCTAAACAAATTTAAATTACCCAAAAAAGAAAATTCAAAACAAAAGAAACATCGGGCTAAATACTCGTCCTACAAAATGGTGTGCACAGCACACCCTACAAAAACTGGATTCCCGCTTGCGCGGGAATGACAGTTATAAAAAGGACTTTAATCCGATTTCATTGTCGGTAAGGTAGCAAGCGGGTTCGAGGAGCCAGTTTTTTATGTCGGGGTCGTGGCCGAGGAATCGGAAATTGCCTTTGCACAGGTCGAACCAGCGGCACTTCAAACATCGTTTATCGGCGAACTTCGATTTATTGCGCAGCTTATTCAGCACCGGCTCATCTTCGCTGGTCCAGATTTGCTTGAAGGTTTTTTGCGTGACGCTGCCGAGTGAGTAATTTCGCCAGAACTGGTCAGGATGAACGTCGCCTTTCCAGTCAACGCAGCCGATTGCTTCGCCGATGCGGTTGCCGCCATTGGCGAGGAGGAGCCGGTGCGCCTGGTCGATATTCCTGCCCTGCTGTTGCAGTTTGACAAGCAGGTAAGGGCCGTCGGCGTGATTGCCGACGGTGAGGACCTCATCGACGAGACCTTTGCGGACAAACTCGTCGGTTTTCTGGATAATGGTATCAACAGCATCGCGGGTTTGCTGAAGGGAGAGGATTTCGCCTTCGATTTTGGTCGCTCGGCCAGACCTTATGATGTGGTAAAAGCATAGTCGTCTTATGCCGTGTTCGGCGGCGAGGTCGAATACTGCGGGGATTTGAGACGCGTTTGATTTTGTAATGGTGAATCGCAGACCCGTTCTGATGCCGGTTTTTTGGCAGTTTCGGATGCCTTTTAATGTGGCCTGAAATGCGCCTGTATTCTGACGAAATCGGTCGTGGAATGGTTCTGTGCCGTCGATTGAGATACCGACGTAGCTTACGCCTGTGCTTTTAAGTTTTGTGGCGGCTTGTTCGTCAATGAGAGTGCCGTTGGTTGAAAGAACGGTTCGCAAGCCGAGTTGTTTTGCCTCGGCGAGCAGCTCAAAGAGGTCTTCGCGGAGGAGCGGTTCGCCTCCGCTGAACAAAACAACGGGACAATTTACTTCGACGAGGTCGGCCAAAAGTTTTTTGGCCTGGGCGGAGGTGAGCTCGGTGTCGCGGCGGACTGAGTCGGAGGCGGAGTAGCAGTGAAGGCAGCGGAGGTTGCAGCGGGCGGTGCAGTTATAGACGACGACTGGGCCGAGGGAATCGGATTTATCGTAACGCAGGTGGTCGGACTGGCCCGCCAGGCCGGAGTATAGTTTGGAGACGTTAATCATTTGTTCGTTGTTCGAATTGCTCGATGGCGGCCAGCAAGCCGTCGGTGGTGTGCTCGATTGCCTCGACATCGACCTCGATGCCGAGGTCGGCAAGCTGCTTTGACGTTACGGGGCCGATTGAGGCGACCTTTGCGCCGCTTGATTTGACGAACTCGGCGGGGATTTGTTCAAAGAAGCACGTTGCGGCAAACGGGCTTGCAAAGGTGATGTAGTGGACTTTTTTTTCGGCCAACATTTCGCTGATGAGCTTGAGGTCGCAGAGGTTTTTTTCGTGGGTGTAGATGGGGACATTATCGACGGCGGCGCCGGCTGTTTCGAGCAATTGCGGAAGGTCGTCGGAGGCCAGTTGGGAGCGGAGAAGAAGGATTTTTCGGCCACTCAAGTTAGTAAAGTCGATAAGCTCTTTTGCGAGGTCTTTGCTTGTGAAGGCAGTGGGGACGAAGTCGGCTTTTAGGCCGAATTGCGCCAGCTTGGCTGCGGTTTCGCTGCCGATAGCGGCGAGCTTTGCGGAGCCAAAGACACGGGCGTCTTTATTAAATTTTGCGAGTGCGTCGAAGAATATTTCGACGCCGTTGTGGCTGGTGAAGATTACCCAGTCATAGCGGTTGATTTCGGCGAGCGTTTTGAGGAGGGCGTTTGAGTCGGCAAGGGGTTTTAATTTAGTAACGGGCAGTTCGAGCGGCAGGGCCATTTTGGCGGAGATTTTGGCGGCGAATTCGGCGTTGCCGGCGGAGTCACGCGTGGCGACGATGGTTTTGGCGAAGAGCGGCAATTTAGTCAGCCAGTCGAGGCGGTCGTCGCCTTTTGCGGTGGGGCCGACGACGACGATTGCGGGCGGGCCGACTTTCGCGGACATGCAGCGGGCGCTGATTGATTTAACTTGTCCTTTTACAATTTTTTGAGTGGGCAGCGTGGCGTCGGCGATTACGGCAGCGGGAGTGTTGGGTGACAGGCCCTTGTGCGTAAGCTCGCCGATTATAAAGTCAAGATTTTCCATCGCCATGTAGAAGACGACTGTGCCGTGAAAGCGCGCCAGCGCCCGCCAGTCGATATTGGAATGCTCTTTGCCTTCTGCCTCGTGGCCGGTGACGAAGACGACCTGTGAGCTGACGTCCCTGTCGGTCAGGGCAATACCGGCGTAGGACGAGCCGGCTACTGCGGCGGTGACGCCGGGGACGACTTCAAAATCGACGCCTCCCTCGGCGAGCGCCTTTGCCTCTTCGGTTCCCCGGCCGAAGATGTATGGGTCGCCGCCTTTGAGGCGGACGACCGTTTTGCCCTGTGCCGACTTTTCGATGAGGAGGTTATTGATTTGCTCCTGTGTGAATGATTCGGCGCCGATTCGTTTGGGGACGGCGATTAGTTCGGCGTCGGGGCGGGCGTATCTGAGCAGGACTGGATTGGCGAGCTTGTCGTAAATGACGCAATCGGCACGCTTGAGCAGTTCAAGGCCGCGGACAGTAATCAAATCGACCCTACCCGGGCCGGCGCCGACGAGATAAACCCTGCCTTTTTTGTTTGTCGCGTTCATATAAGTTTCAGATGATTGTATTATATAACTTTGGGGAGTAGAATATAATCATTAAAACCCCTAATCCGCCGCAGGCGGGACCTTCGGTAAATCGGGGTGTTTAGTGAAACAGGGAGATTTATGGCGGGAGAAGTGGATATATCGGTTGAGTTTGCGGGGCTGAAGTTGGCCAATCCGGTGTGGACGGCGTCGGGGACGTGCGGATATGCCGACGAGCTGAGTGACTTTGTGGATGTAAGCAAACTCGGCGGGTTCATCACCAAGAGCGTTACATTGCAGCCGAGGCAGGGCAATCCCGTGCCGCGAGTCGTCGAGACCGACGCCGGGATGCTGAATGCAATTGGGCTGGCGAATATCGGGGTCGAGGAGTTTATCGGAGAGAAGCTGCCCATATTGGAGAAGCTGTCCTGTGCGGTGTTTGTAAATATAGCGGGCGAGACGATAGAGGATTATGTTGCGGTGGCGAGCCGGCTTTGCGAGCAGAAGGCGATAAGCGGGTTCGAGCTGAATATCAGTTGCCCGAACGTGAAACGCGGGGGGATAACGTTTGGGACGGAGCCGGCGACGGTGAAAGAGATTACATCGGCGGTTAAGACGGCCTGCGGGGGGAAAGTTTTAATGGTCAAATTGACGCCGAACGTTACGGATATAGCGGTGACGGCCAGGGCGGCGGTCGAGGCGGGGGCGGATGCGCTGAGCTTGGTCAATACGTTTACGGCGATGGTCATAGACGTCGAAACGCGCAGGCCGGTGCTGGCGAATCGAACGGGGGGGTTGTCAGGGCCCGCGATAAAGCCGATTGCGGTATATATGGTCAACAAGGTTTATAGTGAGGTGACGAAGGGAACGGGAATACCGATTTTGGGAATGGGGGGGATAAGGACGGCGTCGGACGCGGTTGAGTTTATATTGGCGGGTGCGACGGCGGTGGCGGTGGGGACGGGAAGTTTTATCGAGCCGGCCTGCGCAATTAAGGTGATTGAAGGAATTAAGAAATACTGTGAAAACCACCAAATAAGCAGCGTCAGGGATTTGACAGGGGCCCTTGAGCAATGAAGACACTGAGAATCGTCATCGTAATATCAGGGTGGATGATTTTGTTTTGCTGCGCCGCCGGCGCGATGGAGAAGGTCGTATTGACGGGGACTGATATGTCGGCCTGGCGTCCTGGAACCGACTGGACGACGGTCGGGGACGCTTTTTTGCACCCTCGCAACGAGAACCTGCTTTCAACGAGGGAAGGAACAGGCGTGATAGTCAACGGCCGCAAGGCAAAAAGCCCGAATTTAGTCAGCTCGGATGAATTTGGCGACGCCAAAATTCACGTTGAGTTTATGATACCCAAAGGTTCCAATTCGGGGGTCTATCTGCAGGGGCGATACGAGATTCAGATTTACGACAGTTGGACCGACCAGAATAGTTTGTATCCCGGCATTGAATGTGGCGGGATATATCAGCGATGGGATGAAACCCGGGCGGTGAAAGGATATGAGGGACATTCGCCGCGGGTGAATGCCTCGCGTCCGCCGGGCCAGTGGCAAAGTTTCGATATTATCTTCAAGGCGCCGCGATTTGACAGTCAGGGCGGCAAGATTGCCAATGCCCGGGTTGTAAAGATGTGGCATAACGGGACTTTGATACACGATGACGTGGAGTTAAGCGGCTTGACGCGGGGAAGCCCCTATCCAAAAGAGAGCGTCAAAGGACCGATTCTTTTGCAGGGTGACCACGGGCCGGTGGCGTTTCGCAATATATGGGTTATGCCGATTGAGCTGGACAAGGGGCTGACGAACCCGTTTTTTGCGATGGACACGGGGACAATAGACGAGTCGCACAAGACGGCGAAATCGCAGGCGGAGATGGTCAGGGAGATGGGCTATGCGGGGATAGGATACTGGGAGAGGAATCCTGCTGGAGGAACAGAGGGTCTTCGGGAGATGCTTGGTGAGCTGGATAAGTGTGGTCTGAAGGCGTATCCGGTGTATTTTACGATAAAGCTTGAGGAGCCGAACGAGAGGTATATGCCGTTGATTGCGGAGAGCATAAAACTTCTGGCGGGTCGTGAGACGGTTGTTTGGCTTGCGATAACGAGCGACATTTATCAGAAGTCTTCATCGGCGGGCGATGATAAGGCGGTAGCGATAATCAGAGCAATAGCGGATTTGGCGAACAAGGACGGCGTCGGCGTTGCGCTATACCCGCACGCGGGTTTCTGGCTGGAGAAGGTTGACGACGCAGTGCGCGTCGCGGACAAGGCCAACAGGCGAAACGTCGGTGTAACATTCAATCTGTATCACTGGCTGAAGACCGACAAGCCGGCGAATATGGAGGCGGCCATAAAAAAGGCGATGCCGTATTTGTTTGCGGTGACAATAAACGGAACGACAGAGGCGGGGTCGATAGAGGCGCTGGACGGCGGGACGTTTGACGTTTACAAGTTTTTGAAGGTGTTGAAGCAGGAGGGATTCAAAGGGCCGATAGGGCTTCAAGGTTACGGGATAACCGGAGACGTGCGGGAAAACCTCAGACGCTCGATGGAAGCCTGGCGGCGGTTTTCGCAGCGTCTGGCGACCGAAGAGGCGGAGGGCCTTTTAGAAGGCCTCGGATATAATCTCTGATATGGAAAAGTTATACGCCCAGCGCCTGAAGCGATACGTCACGGCGATGCGAAACGGCAAGCCCGACAAGATACCGATTCGGCCGTTCGTTGCGGAGTTCACTGCCAAGTACGCCGGCTTTACCTGTCAGGAGGTAACACACGATTACGAAAAAGCGTTTATTGCCGCACGCAGGTGCGCCGCGGATTTCGACTGGGACGCGGTTGTCGGGAATATGGTTTATGTATGGACGGGCCTGACCGAGGCGATAGGGCTTAAATACTACGCTGTGCCGGGTATGGAGATTTCGGCACAGACCGGCTTTCAATTCCGAGAGCCACCCGAAGAGCAGGCCTTTATGAAGCCCGATGAGTATGATGAGCTTATAAAGGACCCCACGGGATTTTTGTTCAATATATGGCTGCCGCGTGTGTCTCGATATGTAAGCCCTAAAGGTGAGCCGACTTCCTACCACAACAACCTTTCGTTTCTGAAAGGCGGGATGGCGATGCTGTCGTATTTCAACTCCTTCGGAAAACAGAACGAGCTTTTGCGCAAGGAGTCCGGCACGGTCTCGGCGATAGCAGGTATTTTCAAGGCGCCTCTGGATATCATCGCAGACAAACTTCGCGGGTATCTCGGTTTGCTTACGGACCTGCAGGAAAGGCCGAAGAAGGTAATGTCGGCCTGCGAGGCACTTATGCCGCACCTTGAGTCTATCGCGCTGGCAGGCGCAGACCCCCAAAAAAACGTCCCAATCGGCTACTGGATGCACCGCGGATGCGTGCCCTTTGTAACAATGGAGCACTTTAACAATTTTTACTGGCCGACCGTCAAACCAATAATCGAGCAAATCTGGTCAAAGGGACATCAGGTCTTGTTTTATGCGGAGGGCAACTGGGACGCGCACCTGAAATCCTTTGCCCAGCTTCCGGACGCAAGCATTGTTTATCACGTTGACCGGGGCGACATCTTCAAGGTCAAAAAAGAAATCGGCCACAAATTCTGCATAAGCGGCGGAATACCGAATTACCTTTTAAGCTGCGGCACTGCCGACGAGGTGCGGGAATACTGCAAAAAGGTCATTGATGGCGCAGCCCGCGACGGCGGGTATATAATGGACGCAAGCGCTATCATCCAGAATGACGCGAGTATCGAAAACATAAAGGCGATGACTGATTTTACGAGGGAATACGGCGTTTATGATTGAAGAAAATCAAACAAATCCCGGACCCGGTGTATGCTTTCCGTGGGAGGAAAAACGTAAAGAGATTGGGGAAATCAAAGGGGACGAGGAACTTTTGAGGAGGATTTGGCAGGACACAGACGCGTTTGCCTACGTCTATATCTGGCATTGCCTGCTTTCATTTTAGGACCTGAATTTAAAAGACCCTGCATCGTTTTTTCAATGACTGACAAATAATTAAATCTCTTGTCAACGGCGGGAATATGTGTTAATTTATGACCATTGGCGGCTTATTCCTGGGACATACGACCAGAGGGTTAGAGGGAAGGTATGCAGTGTTTGTTTTTGACAGGCCTGTTATCCGGCGCGCAGCCGTTAATGCCGGGGTCGGTAAGCTCTGCAAATGCGCAGGTGGTCGGGGGACTTGCGTTTAATCCCGTAAAGCTTTTGGTGCTTGTTGGATGGGTTTATCTGGGGCTGTACTTTGTGCAGCGAGTGGAATTCAGCATGGTCGTGCCGAAGTACCGTAAGTCCATTGTGAATGTTCTGACGCTGGTCCTGGGGCCGATACCGTTGCTGTTCCTGCTGATAAGGGATGTTCTGAAGACGCCGGTGGAGGAGCGGGGGGGTTTGCTGAAGGCGATGAAGGAGCGGATGTTGACAATTGGCGAGAGCATACGGACATCGAAGCTTATGGGCGGCACAAAGGAGGGGAGGATAAAACTCTTGGATTCTTCGGGGACGGACCTTAAGGAGATATACGGACACGGCAAGATTCGGCAGCAGGACAGCCACATTCTCAGTCTGACGGAAAAGATTGTCTGGGATGCTCTGCAGGACAGGGCCAGTGACATTCTAATCGACCCCAAGAGCGATGCCGAATACACGGTAAGATTCCGAGTGGACGGGGTATTGCGGGAGGTGGAGCGGATGGAGGGCAGCACGTGCGGGGCGGTTATAAACAGCATCAAGGCGGTTGCGAATATGGATATTTCGGAGAGAAGGCGGCCGCAGGACGGCGCATTTATCGCAAAAACGGAGGACGGGACGGTGTCGTTCAGAGTGGCTAGCGCAGGGGTGCTCAATGGGGAAAAACTGTCAATAAGAGTGCTGAAGCAGGACGCCAGCGCATATACGATGGAGAGCATCGGCTTAAGCGAGAAGCAGCGGAATATTATCGAGAACGCCATCATCAAGCCGTCGGGGATGATACTGTTGTGCGGCCCGACGGGCAGCGGCAAGACCACGACGATGTATGCGATGCTGAACAGGATTGATTTCTACACTCGCAACGTCATAACGGTAGAGGACCCGATTGAGTACGTTTTGCCGAACACAAGCCAGATTGAGGTGAATCCGAAGGCGGGCATAACCTTCGCCAAGTCGCTGCGGAGCATTTTGCGGCAGGACCCCGACGTCATTGTCGTGGGCGAGATTCGGGACGAGGAGACGGCGGTGATTGCACTCCAGGCGTCGCAGACGGGGCATCTGGTCCTGGCGACGGTGCACAGCAACAGCACGGCATCGGCTTTGATACGGCTTCTGGATTTGAGTGTAACGCCTTTGATGCTGGCAACGGGGCTTAATGTGGTCATTTCGCAGCGGTTAGTGCGCCGGCTGTGCACTTACTGCAAGGCGCCCGCGAAGCTGAGCCGAAATCAGATAATGGATTTTGAGAGAAAGAAAATAAATTACTCGAACATACACGAGGCGGTCGGCTGTGACAACTGTTATGGAACGGGGTATTACGGCAGGGTCGGGATTTACGATATACTTACGCTGGACAACGAGCTCAAGGCGAGCATCACGAGCAACACGCTGCTGGTTGCACAGTTAAGACAGGAAGGGGACCATCGCGGCAAGAGCAATCTGCAAAAGCAGGGGCTGCTGAAGGTGGTAACAGGGGTCACCAGCCTGGAAGAGCTGGCTCGTGTGGTTGGATAGGCGGTTATGGTATTTTGGATTGGAATACTTTTTGCTGCCGGTTTCGCGTACTCGGCCGTCAAGCTGGGCTTTTACAACGCGTGGACGACGCTTTTCAACGTCGTGATTGCGGCCTACATCGGAATACAACTGGGCCCGATGCTTGAGGAGTTTGTGCCGGCGGCGGGCGGGCAGTACTGCAAGACGCTGGCGGTGCTGGCGGCGGGGGCTGGGACCTTTTTTATTTTGCACGGGATATCATACGTATTTCTGATAGGCCAGTTCGAGGTGACTTTCCCGCGCGGATTCAACACGCTGGTGTCGGCGGTGCTGGGATTCCTGGCGGGTTTTCTGATGTGGAGTTTTGCATCGCTTGTCATCTGCACGACGCCTTTCAGCGAGAACGCTTTTATGAAAGACATCGGTTTTGACAGCAAGGGATTTGAAGAAGCGAAGATGCAGCCATATCTTGTATGGTGGTGCAGTCTGGTTGACAAGGTTACGGCGTCTGGGGACGGTAAAGCCGGCACGGAGCAGGTAATCAAGGACTTGCTGACGAAGCCGGTCAAACACGGCAAACCGGCCGTAAAGGGCAAGCCTGGTTTGAAGGGAACAGCCGACGTAAATGAACCGAACGAGCCGAACCGCCCAACCCCGCCCGGCGCGGAACGAGCGCCACAGCCGCATACAATCATCCCGCCCTAATTTGATTGCCGATTACGTCAGCTTCGTGCCTGGTCGAGGATGAGGTTTTTGACCTTCTGGCTGGGCAGATTGAGTGCGCCATAAGCGGCGGCGGCGGCGGCACGCAGGCCGGGGTCGATATCCTTTGAGCCGACCAGCGAATAAACGGCGTCAATGGTTGCGTCATCAAGCATATTAGCGTTGAGCTTTGCGGAAACAGCTAATGAGCCGAAGGCGGTGATGCGGATTTCCTGTGGGTTGGTCTCGGCCATCGCCATAGCGGCAATGGCCTGCTGAGCGGTGGGCGTCGCAAGGTGGGCGAGGATTTGGCCCGCTAACATCTGGATATCAGCCCTTTTATCCTTTGTTGCGGTAATGAGTGCGTTTTCGGCGGCGGACAAATCGAGGATGGCGTTGCGCGTCTGGGCGAGTTTGAGCATCACCTTTGCGGCGCGCAGGGCGTAGGAATCCGCCAATGGGCCGTTCCACATTGGGGTATTATCATCCGGCTGGCCCCTGCTGCTGTCTTGCGCAGCAAGACGCGGGGGCTGGTCTGAGTTTTGTGCCAGGGCCTCGGCGAGATTGGTTATGACAAGCTTGTTTTGGGGGAAGGTTTGCCTGGGGCCAGCGGCGGCGACGGCGATTGCTGCGCTGAATCGGACCGCCTTGGTGTCAAAGGAGAGTGCTTCGGCGAGGGGCTGTGTGGTGCCGATTCTGTAAAACAGCGAGCTTTCGCCCGCGGTGGTTGAGAGCGCCTCGACAACGCCGAGTGCGACCTGGGCGTCTTTATCCTTGATAGCGCGGGCGAGTGCCTGATGGAGATATTCGGGGCCTGCGGTGGTTGCGTAAGTCATCGCGTAAGCGTGGCCCTGGCCGAAATATGCGGGCATATCAATGCCGGGGGATTCGGCCTTGAAGAAAGCGGCGAGCCACAGCCCGATTGCCTGGCCGAAGTTTGGGTCGGCCTTGAGCGCCCATTCGCAGCAGCGCATCGACATCAGCTCGTTGAAATATCTCCTGTCCACCTGTTCGCGGGTAAGCCGGCTGGTCTGCGAATCCCCGCCAGATGGCGAGGTCTCGCCATCGGTTCTGCCCGCTTCGCCCGCGAAGCGAGGCGAGCCGATGGCGGACCAGAACCATATATTGGCGAAATTAACGTCGTCGGCGGGTGCGAGTGATTCGGCGTGATAGTAATAGTCCTCCGCCAGCCGATAGCAAAGCTGCGAGGCGGGAATCTTGAGGGCGGCGGCGTCGATTTTTCTGATGCTGTCCTCAGCCAAAGCGCGAAGCTCGGCGGAATCGTCTTTTTCAGCGACGAATTTGAGGTGGGGCAGGGACTGTGGATAGCCGATTTTGCCGAGCGCTTTGATTGCCTCGGACTTGACGCCGACGTTACTGGTCTGAAGTGAGGCGACAAGGGGCCTGACGGCGTTTCTGCCCATTTGCGACAAGGCGGAGGATATATTTGGCCATTCGGCCTTGCGGGCGTCATCTGCCAGCGCGTCGAGCATATACATTATGGCGTATTCGCCGGCGTCCTGCAGACGCTTGACAGCCGTAAGCTGGCCCCGGCTGGTAGTGCTGAGGCGTGCGATTTCTTCGACGATTATTTTGGGGTTGGCCCGGCGGATGAACCTGCCCTGCTCGATTGTCTCGAGGAGTTTGCCGCAAACTGCGGCAAGTTTTGCGTCGGCGGCGCTCTCTTTGGCCTTTACGAGCATTGCGTAACCCTGCGGGTTGCCCTCGGCCAGGCCGAACAGCTCGACCGGCTCAGGGTTGCCGTCGAGAATTGTCTGGGCGTAGCCGGTTGCGAGGTCGAATCGGCCAATCTTGAGATAGTGAAGCAGGTCGTTGTAATTTTCTTCGAGCGTTTGGGCAAGGACGGGGGCGGCAAAGACAAGTGCGATACCCACAACTGCCGCGAAAGTGTTTCTGTTAAGCATTGAAAGGTCTCCAAAATCTGATTCGATTCATCACCCTAAATCCGCTATGACGCCGCATAACTATCGCCGCAGCAGCTACTTACGGCCCCTATGCCCCGACGGGGGCGATAAGGGCGCAAGTATCTATAGTAATCGTCTTTAGAAGAACCATACTAAAGATAAATGGTCGTTCTGTCAACAAAAAACGGCTCGGTATGCAGAACAAGGCCGTATTATCAGTCCTGCCAGCGGTATTGGAGATTGCAGACCTGTCCGAAGAATCCTCAGCGAAGGCGGATTGCCTGGTTGCGATTGTTGATTGAAATGAATTGGTGAATCCGGCTTTGTCATACTCGAAGACAAGAGGGGAAAAAAGGTTTAAGGAATTTTTTATTGTCAAGGGTTGGGTGGGATATATAATCCAGCGAATAGAAGGAACGCACATATCCTGGTGCGGAGCACAAAGCCGATTCCCCCCACGGCAGGACAGAGGGGTAAGGTTAAAGAGAACATGAGCGCATATTTAATTATGTTGTTGGAGGCGTGAGACAGGGATGAAAAATCTTGTTCCCACAAAAGTATTTCTAACCAAGGGGGTTGGCCGACACAAATATCAGCTCAAGTCGTTCGAGGAGGCGCTGAGGGACGCCGGTGTGGCGCAGCAGAATCTTGTGCAGGTTTCGTCAATCCTGCCGCCGAGGTGCAAGGTAATCAGCCGGGAGGCGGGATTGAAACGGCTGACGCCCGGCGAGATATGCTATTGCGTTTTGGCCAGGGCGGACACCAACGAGCACTGCCGGCTTGTCGCGACGTCGGTGGGGATAGCCGTTCCGAAGGACCGGAACAACTGGGGGTATCTCAGCGAGGTCCACGGTTACGGGATGAACGAGCAGGAGGCGGCGGATTTGTCGGAAGACCTCGCGGCGGGAATGCTCGGAACAACGCTGGGGCTGGAGGTGGACCCGAACAAGGCGTGGTCGGAGAAGGAGCAGGTGTATAAATCAAGCGGGCTGTTAATCAGAACCTCGAACATCACCCAAACAGCCCGCGGAATGAGAGACCTCTGGACGACAACCGTGGCGATTGCAATGTTCCTGTTCGATTAGTGCCGCACCTATTTTGGTATGTGACAGCCAACCTTGCAGACACAGCCGACAATTGTTAGAAACCTTAATCGCATAATCTCAGTTGCGTTTACAAAATAGGTGAGGCATGGCAAAACCAAATTTTCTCAGCGACATCCCAAAGCAATACCGCGACCCGGCAAGGGCGCGGGTGGCCATTATTCCTGTGCCTTATGATGGGACGAGCACCTGGGGGAAGGGTGCGGACAAAGGCCCCTCGGCCATAATCGAGGCCTCGGCGACCGTAGAGAACTACGATATAGAAAGCGACAGCGAGCCGTATAAGGTGGGGATATTCACTGATAAGCCGATACTGGAAAAATCCTCGCCCGAGAAGATGGTCGAGGCGGTGGAGAAAAGAATCAGCGGACATCTTGCCAACGGCAAATTCCCCATTGTCATCGGCGGGGAGCATTCGGTAAGCATCGGCGCGATAAAGGCACAGGCGAAAAAATATAAAAAATTGACTGTCCTGCAGCTTGATGCTCATAGCGACCTTCGTGGTGAATATCACGACTCAAAATACAATCACGCCTGCGTAATGGCCAGGGCGCAGGACCTTTGCCCGACGGTTCAGGTCGGGATACGAAGTATGGACATATCCGAAAAACCACGCGTTAAAAAAAGTAAGGTATTTTTCGCGGAAGATATTTGCGGCAAAAAGGGCTGGATTGACAAGGTGGTGTCATTGCTAAAAGGCAACGTATATGTGACGATAGATTTGGACGTGTTTGACCCGTCGATAATGCCATCGACGGGGACGCCTGAGCCGGGAGGACTGGGCTGGTATGAGGTTTTGGATTTGCTGCGCATCGTCTTTCGCAAAACCAATGTTACCGGCTTCGACGTCGTTGAATTGTGCCCGAACCCAGCCAACAAGGCCCCCGACTTCTTAGCCGCTAAATTGATATATAAGCTGATAAGCTACAAATTTAGCAACCGCAGCAAATAAAACATCATTTGAAAAACACTATACGCTTCAGCAATACACGCGTCTGCACTGAGCACAATCGAAGGAAATATATGGTGTTTTAACTATTACTTTTCTGCCCAGACAAGATTCCAAAGGAATATAACAGCAGGCAACAGAAGCAATATCCATCCCATCAACTGAACTGCCCACCCCGGCGAGGGAGACGATACCAAACCAAATCTCGCGCCTACCAATCCCTCTCCGAGTTCTTCGCCAAACCATATACACCCAAGAGAAAGAGCCAGCCAGAAAAGAAGTCCAAATGCTCCTTCTGCTATGTCTCGATTTGATATCTCGTCAGAGTCTCTGTTAAGAACGAGAGAAAAAACGAAGAACAGGATATAGATGATGGCAATAGAAAGAGACAGCCATCTCGACACATTCATTTTTCGCCCCTAATCTGATTTGATGGAGATATAGAGTCCTCCACTATGGGTGCCCGTTGTATCCATGCTGCCAATTCTCCTTTCATTCGCCCCATCAAGGCCGAGTTGGTTTTGCGTCTTGGGTCTTACGTCTAAACTATCCTCTATACGCCACCCGCTATCCGCTATTTTATTTCTTTATGTGCCTGCAGCCATTTGGTCACCCACTGTTTCGCCTGGTCGGATGACTGCAATTTCCCTTCTAACTGCGCTATATACATTTCATTGGCCAATTGGCCAAGCGCTGGTCCCGGGACTGCGCCGAGGGCCATCAGGTCGTGGCCGTTCAATAGGGGTTTGGGTCTTAATTCCACGCCTTTCAACTGATTTATTCTTCTTCGCAATCTGACTAACGGGCCAATGGTTTGATTGCTCGCCTTTTGAATGGCTTTTTGTAAGGCGAAGAGGTCTCCAAAATATGGCCCACTAAGCAGCAATTTCAATTCGGCCAATGACAAGCCCCTGAGAAGTTTGCCTCGGTTGTCCAGGAGGAATCTGATGTGCTTGTTCTGGTTTCTGCTGAGCTTGAGGAGTTTGCATTTTTCGAGGGCAAAGGCGGTCTCAAAGCCGGCGAAGAGCGCAGCGAGGCCGAGCGGGAAGCTAATGTTCGCCGGCAGGTAATCGAGCAATCGAACGATGAATCCGGCGCCTGGGCAGGCGCAGCCGGAGAAGATAAATCCTGCAAGACCTGTTTCAATCAACAATTGCACACCTTTAGCCCGATTTGGACTGACTAAGATGCCTTCGAGTTCCGCTGCGATTCTTTCGCTACTGATTTTTGTTATGTTTTTTGCGCCGTCGCATATTGCCGATTTTGTCTTCGGCTCGATTGAGAAGCTGAGTTGTGTTGAGAAGCGGACGGCGCGGAGCATACGAAGGTAATCCTCGCTGAATCGCTCGGCTGGCTCACCGACGGTTCGTATGATGCGTTTTTTCAGGTCTGCCTGTCCTCCGTAGTAGTCAATCACTTTCTTGGCGAGGGGGTCGTAGAACATCGCATTGATTGTGAAGTCCCTTCGGGCGGCGTCTTCGACGGCGGTTGTGAAGCGGACTTTTAAGGGGTGTCTGCCATCCGCGTAGTCGGATTCGGTCCTGAAGGTGGCGACTTCGATTTGGATTTTGTCGATGAGGACGACGACAACGCCGAATTTTGCGCCGACCTTGAGAGTTCGGCGGAATAGTTTGGCGACGTCACCGGGTCTTGCGTCGGTGGCGACGTCGTAGTCGCTTGGCCGTCTGCCGAGTCGCATATCCCGGACGCACCCGCCTGCCAGAAGCGCCTGAAAACCTGCGTCACGTAATTGATTAACGATTTGAACCGCCGCCTGCTTGTTTGTCATCTAAGTCCTCTTAAAGTCGAGATTGCTTCGTCGTCCCGATAAATCGGGACTCCTCGCAATCTCTTTCTTCAGTATCGTTACGGCCATAGTGCCCCACTGACGTCTTTCAATGATTTTAAGCGGGCCGTAAGATTCAGACAAGCTTGTATCCTGATGAGTTCGGACTATAACAAAACCGCCGGACGCGACTTGTTCGGACAAACGAGTCAACAGCGACGCTAATGGCGAGCCGGCCTGTGTCTGGGTCGAATCGACGTAAGGCGGGTCAACAAACACAAGGTGATACTGCGGATGTTCGGCATCAACAGGCAGTGTAATCTTGAAGGCGTCGGTGCGGATGACCTTCGATTGTTTGGTGAAGCCCGCCTTTTCGATATTTTTTTGGAGAACGGGGACGATTTTCGGATTGTGCTCGATGAAGGCGACAAAGGCGGCACCTCTGCTGAGTGATTCGAGGCCCAGCGACCCGACGCCCGCGAAGACGTCTGCGACGGCCTTGTCCGCGGGAAGGTCGTATTTCTGCAGAACGTTAAATAACGCCTGCTTGACCCGGTCGATAATTGGGCGAGAGTCAAGACCTGGCGGGCTGAACAGCTTCATACCGCGTTTTGAGCCGGCGATAATCCTCATTTGGCCCAGTAATCAACCACGAGCACCTTATCGAGCGAGCCACCGAGCGTCTTGCCAAAGGCCTTGTGGTCGGGATGATTCAGGTATATGTCACGGCCGGTTTCATTGAGAAAAGAGATGACAAAGCAATGAGTGAAGCCCTCGGAGCGGTTCTCGACGCTGACGTTGGTCCCCCATTCAAAGTATTTGATGGCGTCGATTTTGCCGGGTAGAGCGGCAAAGGCGTTTTCCACTTCCTTTATTTTTTCCGGCGTGGTGCCTTCCTTGAATTTGAACAGGACGACGTGCCGGAGCATTGGTGCGGTCACGGAGACGGCCTTTTTGCATTCCGGCTTGACCGCGACCGAGCTCTTTTCAGCGTGGATACTGACGCAGCCGGTGCACACGACCGCTGCAAGGACACAACACAAAATGTGCTTTACCATTTGCGGTTTCCTCCAATTTTTAGGTCATCGTTTTGGCCAAATTCACATATCAAGGGGTGGATTTTATCAGCAGGTGGCTGCTGGGTCTATGGCAAAATTGGAGCAAACCATTAAGACGATGGCGGCGTAGATAAGAATAAGATGCGGTCAAAGTGGCCTTTAATCATTGGCGCTGGCTTTATTGCCGTGGTGCTGGTCGGCGTGTCGGCACAAAGGCAATCGTGCGGAAACAAGGCTGGGTGTCCTATTGTTAGTATGTTTAGTGGAAAGAGTACCTGTCAAATGACTGAAGAACCGGTAAAAAACAATGAGCCGTTGGATGAGAAACTGACGCCGCTGCAATACCAGGTGACGCGATGCAAAGGGACTGAGCGGCCATTCAGCGGCAAGTATTGTGATTTTCACGGCCACGGCAAGTATGTTTGCATCTGCTGCGGCAATGAGCTTTTCAGCTCGGATACCAAGTTCGACTCAGGGACCGGCTGGCCAAGTTTCTGGGCGCCCGCGGCCCAAGACCATATTCGCAAGAGCGTTGAAAAGAGTAGTTCAATGGCCAGAACCGAGGTCCTGTGCAGCAGGTGCGGTGCACATTTAGGCCACGTCTTTGAAGACGGGCCCAAGCCAACGGGAATGCGCTAGTGCATAAACTCGGCGGCGCTGGAATTCGTCGAGCATGACTCGAATGACAGGTGGCCGGACAGTAACGACCCGACGTCAGGCGAATAGCCGTTTGACCGGGCGGGCGCAGAGGCGAAACTTATCGGCGGGAAGATTAACCGTCTTCCATTTGGGGCTGCGCTGCTTCATATATTTGATGTAGTCGGCTAAACGCACGGCTAAAAACAGGTAATGGTCATCATTGAAATCGAATACCTCTCTGCCGTCGAAATCCACGTCAACGTTCTGGACTTTGTAGGCGAAAATGAAGGTCGCTTCGTAATCGGGGCCTAAGGTTTTCTGCCAGGCCGCCAATCCATCGATGTCGTCGGTCGTAACCCAGCATTCAAGACGAGCCAGACCTGCCAGCGTTGTGCCCTTGAAACGTCTGCCCTTTACCTCGGCGATTATCTTTTTGCCCGAGCCGGGACAGAGGAGGAAATCGAAACTCTTTAAGGTGGATTGTTCAAAGACCGGCTTGTGCTGGTCGCCTGCCGGGACATACTCGATGTGATTATCAATCAGCCAGCTCTCAAACGCCTTTTCGTAATGGTTGGGTGCTGAATCCTTCATCAGAACTTTTCAGGATTTTCGAGAAATTCTTTGAGGGGGATGGTCTTTTGTTGGCCGGTTGACATATCTTTTACGACGACGTTGCCGGCCTTGAATTCATCGCCGATGATAATGCAGTATTTTGCGTTCTGCTCGGAGGCGACCTTAAGCTGCTTCGACAAGCTCACCGGCTTATATGAGAACGCCGATTTGAACCCTTTTGTTCTCAACCTCGCCGTCAGCTTTACCGCCTCATCCAAAAGCGCGTCGGCGACGGGCACAACAAAGTAGTCGAGCGTCTTTGCGGGAATATTTTTATCGAGCAGACCTTTTTCTCGCAGCAGTATTTCTAAGACGCAGTCGCCCATACCCATTCCCGTGGCGGAGATTTTCGGCCCGCCAAAGTCGTGCAGCAGGTTGTCGAATCTTCCACCGCCGCCAATAGCACGAAGGTCCCCCGTGATATCGTGGACCTCAAAAACAATGCCCGTGTAATAAGCCAGCCCGCGAACAATGCCCGGGTCAAAGATGCAGTAATCGCTTATACCCATCTGGCTCAGACGGGCGGCACAATCCTCAAGCTCTTTTATGGCAGTATCAAGCTGGTCCCCGATATCGGTCTTTATAATGTTCTCAACGGATGTTACCGACTGGGACTCCATAAAGGTGATGATTTGTTCGGCTATATCGCCGCCAACCTGCTCTTTCAGTGTTGCTGAAAAGGCCTCGGGGGGGATTTTGACCTTTTTGTCTAAGAGGGTATAAAGAGGATTCAGTTTTTCTTCGGGGACGCCGATTTTCTTAAGAACCGAGGACAGAAGTTTTCTGCTGGAGATTTTCACTTTTATGTCATTCGGTGTCAGGCCGACTTCTCGGAGATAATCAACAGTCGTGAATATAACTTCAGCGTCGGCAAGCACGCTGTCTTCACCGATGATATCGATATTCCACTGGAAAAATTCGCGCAGGCGGCCTTTTTGGGGGCGTTCCGCCCGGCAAAGTCGCGGCACCGAGAACCACTTAATGGGCTTTGGAAGGGCATTGATTTTCTGGTTGACCATTCTCGCTAATGTCGGCGTGATTTCGGGCCTTATGGCCAAATCCCTGTCGCCGCGGTCTTTGAGCGAGAATAATTGTTCGGCAATTTCATCGCCGCTTTTGATTTGATACATCTGGAGATATTCGAAGATGGGGCCGTCGTATTCCTCGAAGCCGTTGCGGATTGAGGCCTTCTTCCAGCCATCGACAATCCAGTTATGGATGGCCATATCCTCCGGATAAAAATCGCGTGTCCCTTTTACTGGCGGTATCTTCATCTGCTTACGGTTGACTCCTTACCAAAGTTAGACATTCGGGTGAAAATACTATAAGCTACAGGCAATCCAGCGTCAAGAAAGCTTGTCCGCCGAAGGCGAGACCTCGCCAAGCGGCGGGTCCGCCGCAGGCGGAGCAAGGTGCGACATAATGCGAAAAGATGATATTGAAATAATTTACGAAGACAGCGACGTAATCGTTATTAATAAGCCGGCAGGGGTGTCGGTGACCAAGGACCGGTCGGGCCAGCCGCAGCTTGTGAATTTTTTAGCGGAGCAATTGGGTAAAGAACAGACGGCACAATTGCGGCTGGTTCACCGCTTGGACAAAGATACCAGCGGCGTGATGATTTTAGCGAAAAATCGGGCGGCGCAGAGGGATTTCGCCGATTACTTTTTCAGCCGAAAGGTCAAAAAGACGTATCTGGCGCTTGTCAAAGGGGCGGTTATCAGCGCGAAGGGGGTAATAAATGAGCCGATTGCGAGGAGCAGGAAAAACGCTGAGCTTATGAGGATAGACAGGCGAGGCGGCAAAGAGTCCATTACCGAATGGCTGCTGATGGCGGATTTTGGTCTGGTGTCGCTACTGGTGGTGAATCCGTTGACGGGCAGGACGCATCAGATTCGCGTGCACCTGGCCAGCGTTGGATTGCCGCTTGCGATTGACCCGCTGTATGGCAGTCCCGGCGCGCCGGGGGTGATGCTGTCGGAATTCAAAAGGGATTATCGACTTCGCAGTGGCCAGGAGGAAAAGCCGCTCATCGAACGATTGACATTACACGCCTATCAGATCGAATTGACCGAGCCGCAGGCGAACAGGCCGAGTTTATTTGTCGCCCGTCTCGACAAGAAATTCGCCGCCACAATAAAGATGCTGACAAAGCATAACTCCCAGGGCCCCGCTGCGTTTTTCGACGTGGATGAGTTTGAAAAGATAATCGCCGCCCAGCCGATTTAAACCCCGCCGGGAAAATTCCTGAATATCGGCGATTGTGCGACGCAGGTAATTTATTTTGGAACGATATCGCGAAGGGCACAAAGGACGGACGCAAAGGCAATCGCTGCGGTTTCGGTGCGAAGGACAGTATCGGTCAATCGGACGAGCTGGACGGAACAGTCTTTCAAAAGCGCTTGTTCGGCTTCCGTGAAACCGCCTTCCGGGCCGATGAAAGCCGCAACGTCGTTTTGCCCGAACAATTGACCGGTTAACGGCACGGCCTCGGTTGATAAGCTACCTGCTATGAGCCGGCAGTCTGGATATTCCTTTCGCAGAGTTTCAAGAACGTCTTCAAGAGGCGCAGGCGGGTCGATTCGGGGCAAAAATGTCCTTCGGCTCTGCTTGGCTGCCGAGATAGCTATTTTCGTCCAGCGCTCGATGACCTTGGGGTTGGCGGCCTGTTTTACGCTCCGCTCGAATATAACCGGGCAAATGTGGCTCGTTCTTAATTCGGTGCATTTTTCAATCAGCCAGTCGAACCTTTCCCCTTTAGAAATACCCGGCGCAATAATTATCCGCCCGGACGTCCTTGGAGGGTATCGCTGAATCTGTTCTGTTTGCAGGATAACCTGCCGTTTTACAATTTCGCGAATCGCCGCTACGGCCACGGTGCCGGCCCCATCGAACAACTCCACCTTGTCGCCTGCCTTCAGTCGCAGAACTGAGATAAGGTGATGCGCCTCCGTGCCGGCAAGCTCGACCGGCGATTCGGTCAACGGATTACAGTAAAAACGGTGTAAGGACATAACCGAAACACAAATAGATAACGCAATTGACTATTTCGCACGAAATTCATAAACTACGGGTTTTAACGGGAAAATGCAAGATGCAGGAAAAAGTTATAAAAGTCGGTTTGGTTGGTTTCGGCACCGTCGGCGCTGGCGTGGCGAAGGTAATACTCGAAAATGGCCCGCAGATAGCCGCCAAGACGGGGCTGCGCCTCCAGCTTGCCTGTGTCGTGGACACCGACCTCAAACGGCCTCGCCTGGTCAAGCTGCCGGATGGAATCCTCACTAACGACTTGAATAAGCTAATCAACGATAAAAGCATTCAAATAGCGGTCGAGCTTGTCGGCGGAACCGGCATCGCCAAAGAAATTCAACTAAAGATGCTCTCAGCCGGTAAAGACGTCGTTACCGCCAATAAGGCCCTATTGGCTGAATTCGGCGGCGAGCTTTATGCCGCGGCGCAGAAGGCCGGGCGATGTATCGCTTTTGAGGCCAGTTGCGCAGGCGGCATACCGATTATATCCGCCATAAGAACAGGCCTTACCGCCAACAACGTCACCGCAATTTACGGAATCGTCAACGGAACCTGCAATTATATACTGTCAAATATGACTGGCAGGGGCGAGGACTTTGCCCCGGCTCTTGCACAGGCCCAACAAAAGGGCTACGCCGAGGCCGACCCCACGCTGGACTTATGCGGCGGCGACAGCGCCCATAAACTGGCGATACTGGCCTCAATTGCCTTCGGCTACCAGATTGCCCTTTCGGATATTTATGTCGAGGGCGTTCAGCACATCTCAAAAGACGACGTCCGGTTCGGCGGAGAGATGGGTTACGTGCTTAAACTATTGGCGATAGCGGAAAAAGATGACAAAGGCCGGGTTTCGCTCCGCGTGCACCCGTCGTTTATCAGCAAAGAGAACCGACTCGCGCAGGTTAACGGCTCATTCAACGCTATCAGCATCTTCGGCCACGCCGTCGGAAACCTGATGTTCTACGGCAGAGGGGCGGGAATGATGCCCACCGCAAGCGCAGTAGTCGCGGACATCATCGACGTGGCATTGGGCAATTCCGGGACGACTTTCAAGCACCTTAATCTTCGCCCCCGCAGCGAAGTCGCGGGACTGATTGACAAAATCGATAATCTTGTTAGCCGGTTCTACATCCGCTTAATGGCCAAGGACCAGCCCGGCGTCTTCGCGCAGGTAGGCAGGATTTTGGCCGACAACGCCATCAGCATCTCAGGCGTCCTCCAGCACGAAGGCCGCGGCCCTGATAACGCCGTGCCGGTTGTTATCACCACTCATCCGAACCGACAGGATAAAGTCACTGCCGCCCTGAAAGGCCTTGCCGCCCTCGATACCGTCTGCGCGAAGCCCGTCTGCATTCGTATCGTCGAAATCCCAGAGGACAACGAGTGAGCACCAAGTATGCCATCATAATCCCGGATGGTGCGGCCGACGAGCCGCTCGAGCAGTTGGGCAATAAAACCCCTCTCGAGGCGGCCAATACCCCTTATATGGACAAAATCAGCCAGCGGGGCCGGCTGGGTATCGTCCGAACCGTCCCGGAGGGTATGGAGCCGGGCAGCGACGTGGCGCAGATGTCGCTTCTGGGTTACGACCCCAAAAAGTATTACACCGGCAGAGCGCCGATAGAGGCGGTTGCGCTGAATGTGCAGCTTTCTCCCGACGACTGGGTCTTCAGGTGCAACCTCGTTACAATCGCCGATGGCAAAATGGCCGACCACAGCGCTGGCCACATCTCAACGGAGGAGGGCGCCCAGCTTATTGAGGAGCTTAACGAGCAGGTCGTCAGCGACAAGATACGGTTTTATCCGGGCGTAAGCTACCGCCATTTATTGGTGCTCAAGGGTTTCGATATGGATGTCAAGACCTGCCCGCCGCACGATTATATCGGCCAGCCGGTGGAGAAAATCCTGCCAAGAGGCAGGGGGGCGGATTTCCTCATCGACCTGATGATGCGCTCCCAGCAGTTCTTCTACAACCACGATATCAACAAGGTCAGAACCGACCTCGGCGAAAACCAGGTAAGCTCGATATGGCTGTGGGGACAGGGCAAAAAGGCCAAGCTCGAAAGCTTCTCGAAACGATTCGGCCTAAAGGGTGCCGCCATTACGGCTGTTGACCTCGTCAGAGGTCTTGCTAAGCTCATCGGCTTTGACCTCATCGAAGTCCCCGGCGCGACCGGCTTTATCGACACCAATTATGAAGGCAAGGGCGCCGCCGCGGCCAAGGCGCTGAAAAAATATGACATAGTGGTTGTGCATATAGAGGCGCCCGACGAGGCGGGGCATACCGGCAACGCGGAGATGAAGAAAAAGGCGATTGAGCAGATAGATAAGCACGTAGTCGGGCCGGTTTACGAGGCGATTCAAAAGTTCCCCTCGTGGCGAATAATGGTCTTGCCCGACCACCCAACCCCCGTAAAAACGGGCGCCCATTGCGGTGACCCCGTGCCCTTCGCAATCGCCGGGACTAACGTCGAGAGCGTTTTCCAGGCCGCTTTCACCGAATCCAACGCCGCAAAATCCGGCCTGAGGATTGACAAAGGTTACGAACTTATGGAATACTTCCTTAAAAGTTGAAGAAATTTAGCCCCCCAATTTATTGGGGGGTTACCTTTTCACGGAGTGAATATGCCGATAATCGTTCAGAAATTCGGCGGCACGTCGGTCGCGGATGCGGCGAAGATTCGCAGGGCAGCCCAGCGCGCAATAAACGCGGCCAAGGCGGGCTACCAGGTCGTCGTCGTCGCCTCGGCCCGCGGGGACCAGACCGACGAGCTTGTGGCTGATGCTATGGAGCTTAATCCCAATCCCCCCAAACGCGAGATGGACCAGTTGCTCAGCACAGGCGAACAGCAGACGGTGTCGCTGTTTGCGATGGCGCTGGATGCGATGGGCCAAAAGGCCATCAGCTTCACCGGCTTTCAGGTGGGGATGCTCACCGACAGCGTGCACACCAAGGCACGGATAAAGAGCATCGACGCCGAGCGGATACACAAGCAGCTCAACGAGGGCAAAATCGTCATCGTCGCGGGCTTTCAGGGAATAGACGAAAATGAGAACATAACCACCCTTGGCAGGGGCGGCTCAGATACAACGGCGGTGGCGCTTGCCGCAGTGGTGGGCGCGGAGGTCTGCGAAATTTACACCGATGTAGATGGTATTTATACAACGGACCCGCGGATTTACAAAAAGGCCGCCAAAATGAAGGAAATCAGCTACGACGAGATGCTTGAGCTGGCCAGCCTGGGCGCGGGCGTTATGCACAGCAGAAGCATTGAGTTCGGAAAAAAATACAACGTAAAAATCCACGTAAGAAGCAGCAGCGAAGATATCGAGGGAACCTATATAACTGGAGAGGTGCCGGAAATGGAAGGAATAGTGGTTTCGGGAGCGACGATACAGAAAGATTTGGCCAAGATTAGCTTGGTGGGGATTGACAACAAGCCGGGCAGCGCGGCGAAGATTTTTCACCGGCTGGCCGAGGCGAAGGTCGTGGTCAACGATATTATGCAGACGGAGGTCAGCGCGGACAAGGCGAACCTGGCGTTTACAATAGGGACATCGGACCTGCGGGCGGCCAAAGAGGCCATCGAGGGGATAAAAAGCGAGGTGAAATGCGACAGCGTCTTCGTCCGTGACGATATCGCGGAGGTATCAGCGGTGGGCGTGGGAATGAGAAACCACTACGGCATCGCGGAGAAGATGTTCAGCGCATTAGCCAATGCGAAGGTCAACATAGACTCGATTACGACAAGCGAAATCCGGATTAGCTGTGTCGTCGATAAGAGCCAGGCGGAAAAGGCGCTGATAGCCGTATGCGACGCGTTTGATTTGGATAAACCTGCCGAGAAAAGAATCAAGAAATAAAAAAGGTTCCTGACACCTTTTTTTCGTGCGTGTTTCGAGCGACGAGCGACGAGCCACGAGAGACGAGGTAAGCATGGCGCGATATGCGATAAGCAGGCACAGACGCAACGTTATTGCTGCCATCTGCACGCTGGCAGTAACGGCGATGTGCGTCTTCGACCATAGCTGCGCCAGCCGAGCGCCGAGCAGGCCGGCACAGACGGCTGAATCGCAAAGCTCACTCGACATCCAAAAATACCACGGCAGGCAATTCTCCGTCGTCAAGGTCGTCGATGGCGACACCTTAGATATCGATATACCGGATGCCACCTACAGCCACACGAGAATTCGGCTTTGGGGAGTCGATACGCCTGAAACAAAGGACCCGAGAACGGGGCCGATGTATTTCGGTAAAGAGGCGTCGGAATTTGCGACGAAGCTCGCCTTTGGCAAACAGGTAACTATCTACTTAGAAAAAGACAGGAAAACGAGGGACAAATACCATCGGCTTCTCGCATACATTCAACTGCCTGACGGGATGTTTCTAAACGAGGTTTTGCTTAGTGAGGGTTACGCCTACGCGGATTTGCGGTTTAAGCACGGTCTTTACAACAAATACAAGCAGTTAGAATCCATCGCCCGGAGCCAGAAGAAAGGCCTGTGGGCAAACGTTACTCCCGAGCAGATGCCCAAATGGAAGCAAAAAAGAGAACATCTCACCGCAGAGCACGCCGAGACCGCAGAGGTAAATAATTAGAAGTTGCTCAATGCTGGATTCTCGATGCTCGCATCAGAAGACAGAGGACGGAGGACAGTTCAAATTTCGGATTTCGGATTTAATAAATAGGTCCTTCGACTGCGCTCAGGATGACGCTGCGCGTCAATTGATGATTTGAGATATGGAGGGCTGGCCGAAAGAACTAAATGAAGCCGAGCAAAACAAACGTTTGACAGCTTGTTTTTGAAAATCTATAGTGGGTTTAGTGAAAACAGTTATTTTATGGCCGGATTTGGCGTTCCGGCATTCAATCGCGAACTGGTTCGCCAAATGGGAACTTGTATCGACCAGCTCGCGTTGGTATACTCGGCATCATGCCACTTTCATGGAACGAGATTCGCCACCGCGCCATTGTTTTTAGCAAAGCATGGAGAGGCGTTACCCGCGAAGCCGCCGAACGCCAAACCTTCTGGAATGAGTTTTTCAACGTCTTCGGCGTCCGCCGCCGCACGGTCGCCACCTTCGAGGAGCCGGTCAGAAAGCTTACCGGCGATTGGGGTTTCATTGATCTGTTCTGGCCGGGCCGCCTGCTCGTGGAACACAAGTCTGCCGGCGAGGATTTGGGAAAGGCGCACGCGCAAGGCATGGCCTACATCCGCGGCCTCAAGGATACCGGGCGAGACCGTGAGATTCCCCGCTGGCTGATCGTCTCGGATTTCGCCCGCATCGCCCTCCACGATCTTGAACCAGAACAAGACCCCGACGCGCCTCTGTTCAACCGTCTGCCGCCGAGCGTCGAATTTCCGCTGGCCGACTTTCACAAATTCATTCGCTATTTTGCCTTCATCGCCGGCTACACCCAACACCGGATCAACCCCGAAGACCCCGCGAATCTTGAAGCCACGCAACTCATGTGTGATCTGCACGACGCCTTGGAAACGGGCGGCTATACCGGGCACGAACTCAAACGCTTCCTTGTCCGCATCCTGTTCTGTCTCTTTGCCGAGGACAACGGTATCTTCCCGCCGAAAGCATTTGAATTGTTCCTCCGCGACCGCACCGCCGAGGACGGCTCGGACCTCGGCAGCCAACTCGCCCACCTCTTCCAAATCCTCAACACCGACACCCCGCAACGCCAACGTAATCTCGACGAAGAACTCAATCAATTCCCCTACGTCAACGGCGAACTCTTTGCCGAGCCGTTGGCATTCGCCGATTTCACCGCCGACATGCGCAAGGGCCTGCTCGCCTGCTGCGCCTTCCGCTGGGAAACCATCTCCCCCGCCGTGTTCGGCTCGCTCTTCCAATCCGTTATGGACAGCAAGGAACGCCGGCAGATCGGCGCGCACTACACGGCGGAAAAGAACATCCTCAAACTCATCCGCTCCCTGTTCCTCGACGAACTCCGCTCCGAGTTTGAGAGCATCAAGACCGACCGCTCGACCCGCCGCACAGCGCGACTGCAAGAGTTTCACGACAAGATGTCTAAACTCCGTTTCCTCGATCCCGCCTGCGGCTGCGGCAACTTCCTCGTCCTCACCTACCGCGAACTCCGCAAACTGGAACTCGAAGTCCTTGTAAAGCTTCAAGGCGGCCAGCGCGAAATGTCGCTCGACGACGTGAACCGGCTCTCTAAGCTCGACGTCCACCAGTTTTACGGCATCGAGATCGAGGAATTCCCCGCCCGCATCGCTGAGGTCGCACTGTGGTTGACCGACCATCAGGCCAACGTCGCGATTTCGCAGGCATTCGGTCAATTTTATCAACGCCTGCCGCTGCGCGCCTCGCCGCACATTCACGTTGGTAACGCCCTCCGCATGGATTGGCGAACCGTACTGCCAGCGGAAGAATGTTCGTTCATTCTCGGCAACCCGCCGTTCGTCGGAAAGAAAGCTCGAAACACCGACCAACAAGCCGACATGGAGATTGTGTTTGGCGATGTGAAAGGCACCGGCGTTCTCGACTACGTTTGCTGCTGGTATTTGCTCGCCGCTCAATTCATCCGTGGCACGCAAATCAAAGTCGCCTTCGTTTCCACGAACTCGATCACACAAGGCGAACAGCCCGGTATATTATGGTCGTTGTTGTTTCGCAACCTCGACTTGAAGATTCATTTCGGCCATCGCACGTTCGCGTGGGAAAGCGAAGCACGTGGCAAAGCTCACGTTCACGTTATCATCATCGGCTTCGGCGCATTTGATACCGGCAACAAGCGCATCTACGACTACGACGGCGAGAACGCGACTGTCCTACCGGTCACAAACATCAGCCCGTACTTAGTAGAAGGCAGAGACGCGGTCTTACAGAATCGCGAACAACCGATTTCCAGGGTACCGGAAATGCAGTTCGGAAATATGCCGAATGACGACGGCAATCTTCTTCTCACCGACGAAGAGAAGCGACAACTGCTGCAATGGGAACCGGAAGCCCGCCCGCTCATTCGTCCGCTTCTCAGCGCACAAGAGTATCTGCACGGCGCAAACCGCTGGTGTATTTGGTTGAAAGACGTTCCCCCGCAGAAGATTAGCGAGTTTGACGAAATTCGCCGGCGCGTCAAAGCCGTTCATGATTATCGTGCCGCCAGTAACCGCAAAGCTACTAAGCAGCTTGCCAACTTCCCGGCATTGTTCGGAGAAATCCGACAGCCGAATACAAAGTATGTATTGGTTCCTCGCCACAGTTCGGAAACGCGCCGCTACATTCCGATAAGTTACTTTGACCCTGAGTTCATTGTGAGCGACAGTTGCCTTTTTCTTCCCGACACCAGCCTTTTCCATTTCGGCGTTCTTACGTCTGCAATGCACATGGCTTGGGTTAAGCAAGTTTGCGGTCGAATAAAGTCTGATTACCGTTATTCCGTGAAACTGGTCTACAACAACTACCCGTGGCCGGGGGCGGTGACGGACAAGCGGCGGGCGGCGGTGGAGGCGGCTGCGCAGGCGGTGTTAGATGCGCGGGAGCAGTTCCCTGCCTCGACGCTGGCGCAATTGTACGACCCGTTGATAATGCCGGGCGTGCTGCTAAAAGCGCATCAAGCCCTCGACCGCGCCGTGGATCGCTGTTACCGGCCCGACCCGTTCCCCAGCGAGCGCCACCGCGTCGAATACCTGTTCGCCCTCTACGAAAAAATCACCGTGCCGCTGGTGGCGGCGGCAAAGCCGAAGAGGAAGGGGCGATAACGGCGCGATAGAGTAGAACTAGACCCACGACTGAAGAACCAAAGAAGCATCAATCGAGGGCAGGGAGGGCAGGCGATGAGGTGAAGCTTGACGGGAGGGGGTGTTTCGGTGATACTTGTGGGCGGTTTGGGTATTGGCGGTGATTTTGGAGTCGGAGTTAAATGCAGTTTGACCTTGAATATGCGAGGCGAGTGATTGAAAGCGAAGGCGAGGCGATAAAGGGCCTGGTGCAGGTGGTCGGGGACAGTTTTGCCAGGGCGGCGGAGATGATTTACAACTGCACCGGCTCGTGCATTGTCAGCGGGATAGGCAAGGCGGGGATAATCGGGCGGAAAATTAGCGCGACATTAGCATCGACGGGGACGCCGAGTCATTTTCTGCATCCTGCGGAGGCGGTGCACGGGGACCTTGGCCGGCTGCGCAAGGAAGATATAGTGATTGTGCTTAGCTACGGCGGCGAGACGGACGAGGTCACCCGGCTGATAAATCTTGTCAAGCAGATACAGATTCCGCTGATAGCGATTACGGGAGAGAAAGACTCGACTTTGAGCAAGCACAGCGACGTGGTTTTGAGTATGGGCAAGCTGAACGAGGCGTGTCCCCTGGGGGTTGCGCCGACCGTTTCGACGAGCTGTATGCTGGCGCTGGGAGATGCGCTTGCGTTGACGGTGATGAAGGCGAGGAATTTCAGCGTAGAGGATTACGTGCGGTTTCATCCGGGCGGGTCGCTTGGGACGAAGCTGATGACGGTGGAGCAGTCGATGATGTTCAGGCCCGGCGAGAAGCTGCCGATTGCGGCGGCTACGGACACTATCGGGAAGGTCCTCGAAGAGACCAGTGACGTGAAGCGGCACGGTGCGGTGCTTGTGGTTGACGGGCGGGGCAAGCTGGCGGGAATAATCACGGACGGGGACATTCGGCGATTGATGACGAAGGATGGGCCGGCGGGATTTGAGAAAAAGGCGGGGGACGTGATGACGAAGAACTGCAAGAGGATAAGGGTTGATGCGCTGGCGGCGGAGGCGACGGCGATTTTTCACAAGTACAGAATAGATGAGCTGCCTGTTGTGGACGCCAAAGACAGGCCGATTGGCATAATCGACGTTCAGGACATTGTGACGATAAAGGTTGTCGGGTAATCCCGGCGCGCCGGGGTAAAGCAATGGGACGTGCACGGCATAAAAAGATGAAACTCGACGCGATAAAGCTGCTGGTTCTCGACGTTGACGGGGTGCTGACGGACGGGACGATAGTGGTTGACGCCGAGGGCAGGGAGAGTAAATTTTTCAGCGTTTTGGACGGTCACGGGATAAAGATGTGGAAGCGGGCCGGGCTAATAGTTGCATTTTTAAGCGGGCGTGAATCGGCGCCGACTAAGCAGCAGGCGGCGGAGCTTGCGGTTGATTATTGTCTGGAGGGTTGCCACGACAAGCTGGCGGGTCTGCGGGAGCTGATGCGAGTGTCGGGTTTGAGCGCCGGGGAGATTGCATACGTTGGGGATGATTTGCCGGATGTGCCTGTGATTCTTGGTGTGGGATTTGGGGCGGCGGTTGCAAACGCGGTGGATGAGGTGAAGCGTGCCGCCGACTATGTTACCGCGAGAAGGGGCGGGGAAGGGGCCGTTCGTGAGGTCATTGAGTATATACTCAAGAAGACCGGCAGGTGGGATGGGCTAATGAAGAAGTATGCGGCGGATTTGCCGAAGGGGCGCGGCGCCGGTCGGTTGAAGAGGTGATTTTTTCGCTGATTAAGTGCGGGGCAGACAATGTTATTGTATTCGCGACGATTCACAGTTTGGCTTGTGTCGTTTTTGGCGGTGTTGGTGATATACTTTATCTATAACAGGTTGAGCAGGACGCCGGCGATAGTCGAAAGCGGTTCGAGACAGTTGGCTGAGCCGGCCGCCGACGTGTGCGATTCGAACAGTAAGGTCGGGAAGGTGGGCGAAGTGGGGGTGGAGGTGGTGAGAAACGCCTGCTACATCACGCGGAATGCTCAAAAACAGGTTGAGCGGGAGTTCGGATTTAAGGAGCTTCTGCACCAGGACGGTAATGAGTGGGAGATAGAAAATCCCTATATGACGATTATTCGGCGGGATTTCAAATGTGTGCTGAGCGGCAAGCGTGCGAGAGTAGTGGTGGAGACGGCTGGAAGCCAGGTTATGCCAAAGGAGGGCCTGCTCACGGGGGACGTGAGCATTCGGATTTCGCCGCGAAGAAAAGGCGGCTTCGGCGAGGGGGTGCTTTATCTTGATGACGTTGCGTTTGTGGGTGAAAAGTCGATGTTTTCGACGGCGGGGCTTGTGGAGTATGTTTCCGATGATGTGCAATTAACCGGGACCGGGATGGAGCTTGTTTACAATAGCGATGCGGAGCGGCTTGAGCTTTTGAAGATAGCGAAGTTGCAGGGCTTGCATATAAAGCGGTGGTCGAGAGGAACAGTGCTTGGTTCGACGTCGCTCACCACAGGCGGGTCTGGTTCACCGCGGCAGGGGGCAGGTATTGCCGAAGAGGGGCGGGAAGGCAGGAAGGCGGGTAAGTCAGGGCAAGAATACAGATGCGTGTTCGACAAGAACGTCGTGATTGAAACACTGAAAGAACGGCTGCTGGCGGAGGTTGTTTCGATTAACGACATTTTTGTGCGTGGCGGGGGGGCAGGTGAAGGCGGAGTGGAGGCGCCGCCGAGCGAACAAAAGGCAGAAGGAGCGACGAGCGCTATTGGCGGGCAGCGTGATGCGAATTGGGCGGCGGTTGAGACGACCGGGGACGTTGCGATTAGCTGTGACGGCGGCATTGTTATTACGCCTATGGATTCTGCGGCCGGCGAGGAGGGTGTAAAGCAAGAAGGCACGCCTGTGCCAATGAGCGTTGAGCAGACTGCAGAGGCGACAAGGGGCGGCAAGGCGATGTTTTGCGGCGGGAGGGTTGATTACAGTGTTGCGACGGGTGAGGCGATTGCGCCGGGGGTTTCGCAGATAACCTTCGACGTGAACGATACGAGTCAGGGCGCAGGGGGCAGGCCGGCGACGGTTAAAATAACGTCGCAGAGGCAGGCGAGGTTTGAGCCGGCGTCAAATAAGGTTTTTTTTGAGGGTGACTGCCGGGGCACTGTAACGCAGGAGCAGGGCGATGCGGTTCAGCAGTATTTCATTCTGGCCGATTCGCTGGAGATTGATTTGGCGCAAAAAGACGGCAATAAGCCGGGGACGTCGCTGGACGTTTCTCGCTTAGTTGCGACGGGCGGGGAGGTGCATTTGGCCAGCACGAAGAAAATCGGGGAGCGGCTTTTGGCGGGCGTCGAGCTGAAATGCGCCAGGATGGATTTTGATACTGTTGACGGGAACTTCATAGCGGCCGGTCCCGGGTTGATAAAGGTGGACAATTCGCAGACGGATGAGCCGCAAAAGGGCTTGGGCCGATTCAGCTTGAGGCGGAAATGCTACGCAGTGTTACGGAATTTTAATTTTCTGAAGTTCGATGGCGGGAGTAATCACCTGATTGCGGATTCGAGAAGCGGGTCGCTGCTTGTGGATTATTTTCCGATTATCGCAGGCGGCAAGGAAGACAAGGTTGCGGTAACGGCGTCGCACGTCGAGGCGGACATTTTGGAGACGGCGCAGGGGCGGACGGAGATGAGGGACTTTACGGCGAAGGGCGCGGTTACTTATGAGGACAAGGATATGCAGTTTGCCGGCGGCGAACTGGTTTACGACGCGAATAGCGCCGTCATTAATGTTTACGGCGACAAGTCACGGCCTTGTATGTTTAACGGGGCTATCGTCGATACGGTGCGATACGACCTGAAGACCGGCAAGGCCCACACGCGAATTAAAGGGCCGGGGGCAATCAAATAATTTTCAATTTGCGATTTTTTATTTTCAATTTTAGTCGCAGAATCCTGGATTTATTTTAATACTTATACGTTACAACTGCCTAAAGCCAATAATTGCAGGGAGTTACGACGAAAGCATATTTCTCGAAAAATTGTTAGATTTTTATTGACACCTAATTTATATTTGGTATAATTCAAACTCGCACTGGCTGGTGGTGGGCTGGTCAGGCAGGTAGCGCAGAAGCGCAAGATATGACCCAGTTGGGCAAGGCAGGGGCAGAAGTCCCAAGAAGCACGCCAAGATAGGCCCCCGACTACGACATTCGAGGGCAGGCAAGTCAAAAAAAACGTTAAGCGGTTGCGCGACTCGTTACGGTTACGTTTTACGTTAGACGACGGACGAAACGAGCCGCGCAACCGACGGACGAAAAACGCAACCATAAGTATGAATGGGTCCCCTGTTGATGAACCAATGGAGCGGGTTCTCGGGGATCTGCGCTGCGCTCCGAGGAGAGGGTTATGTCTGCGAATTTAAATATCAGGATTCCCGAATGGTTGGACAAAATCTGCGTTAGCCCGTTGATGCTTTATCGGCGATTGAAATACGGTTTCTCTTTCCGCAAAATTTATCTTGGGCAGGACGAATACACAATCGTCGAGCCCGCTGATTACTATAAATTCGGCGAATTCAACTGGATTTTCATAAGATGCAATAAAAAACCTTACGCCGTCAGCGAATTTAAAATCGGGCCCCATAAAACAAAGAGGATGTATTTGCACAGGGCAATTATGCGTGCTCCCAAGCGGAAATTTGTTGACCACAGGAACAACGACGGCTTAGACAATCGCAGGGCAAATCTGCGACTGGCGACTCGCTCTCAAAATATGATGAACAGGGCCAAGACGAAATCGAAGACATCTTCGAAATATCTGGGGGTTTCTTTTGATAAGGGCTGTAATAGATGGCGTGCGGCAATTCGTGTTCATTATAAACAGAGACATCTCGGGAGTTTCAAAAACGAGGTCGATGCCGCTCGTGTTTACGACTCCGCAGCGAAGAAATATCATAAGGAATTTGCACGGTTAAATTTTCCGTAGCCACAGAGGACACAACCAAAATTTTATTTAGCCACAGAGGTCACAGAGGACACAGAGAATTTTTATAGCCGCAAAAAGGCACATAATTCACAAAAGGATTAATGTAGTCCGCAGGACGCCTTACGGCGGGCGGGGCTTTATCCGCCGTAGGCGGATTACCCCGCCGTGATGGCGGATTTTTCGGCCTTTGGCCTAGTCAAGTGCCCCTCGTTTCCAGCCGACATAACCTTTGCATAAAGTCCGTATTTTTATTGGCGAGATAGGCCCCCAGCACCCGACACGCATCTCTTTGCCGAATCTTGTTTAGACGCTGATTGCGCGGATTTCGCTGATTTTATAAAGCCGATACTGGCTTACGAATAAAGGTGAAAAAATGTCAGTAAGTGAATTGAGATTGATAAAACGATGTGCGGAGTTTTGCGAAAAAAAAGACATCAAAATTATTCCAGTGTGGACACGCGGAATATACGTCCTTTTCAAATATCGTCCCCGGCTGCAAAAATATGATGTCGTTTATGTTGGTATGGCCGCCGGTACAAAAACAGCCAGTATTCGCGGCAGATTAAGGGTTCATCACCGGCGAAAAAACAAATTGTGGTCGCATTTTTCTGCTTATGAGGTCTGGGATAATATCCGAGAAGATGAAATCAAAGAGCTCGAGGGATTGTTTCGGCATATATACCGGCATGACTCAAAGGCAAATATCCTGAACCATCAGCGGGCATTTAAGAAACTCGATAAAATAAAACGCAAGACCGACAAAGAGGGATGGCCCAAAACAGATTACGGAAGAAATAATTAAATGAGACGCACCAAGTTAAAACTTGTCATTGACCTTGTTCCATCTACCTGTTGGTACTCAAACTTGCGGAGGGAGATGCCTCGGTCGAAATGGGACAAACTACGAAAACAGGTTTACGCTAAGGCAGGGGACGCTTGCGAAATTTGTGGTTCAAAAAGGAAACTTAACTGTCATGAAGTTTGGAAATATAATGATAGGAATTATATCCAAAAACTAAAAGGATTCCGTGCCTTGTGTAATATGTGTCATTTCGTAGCTCATTTCGGTTTCGCAGGGGTTTTGGCTTCTCAGGGGGACCTAGATTTGGATGCCGTGATTAAACATTTCATGAAAGTTAATAAGGTAGATAGAGAAACATTTGAGAATCACAGGGACAAATCTTTTGCCATATGGGCGCAAAGGTCTATTCGCAAGAGATGGCACTCAGATTTAGGCAAATGGAGTTCGCTTGTCGTAAAGAAATCCTGACAATCCAATTTCCAATTGACCTTCTCGACGCAGAAAGCATAGAACACAACTTTATTAATTGCTTGATTCGAGCCAGTGCGATGAAAAAATTGCGAAATCTTCGAAATCTACTGTTCCGCTATAATTCAAATCTGCGGGATTGATTCCATTAAACGACTTAAGATAAGGATACGTCTGGCCGTTGCCGATTCCCCAAGCATCGACAAAATCCCATCCTGCCGATGTAAATGTTGAAAGCATTTTCATCTCCACCGTCGTCTTGCCCTCTCCGCCGGCGCTGGTTGTTCGTCCGGAAGTTTCTGTATCCCAGAAGCTGGCCGCGATATTACTATCGCTAATAGACCCGATCAGCCCGCCAAAATTAAAAAGAGCTCCAGAGACAGATCCTATGGAATAGCAGTCACTAACTGCACCATGATAATCAGACCCAATCAATCCGCCTATTGCCTCATTTCCAGTGACCGAACCCGTTGAATAACAATTACTGATACCGCCTGTGTTGTATCCCGCCAAACCGCCGATTCCCCAAGAACCGCTGACAATACTGGATGAATAGCATTTATTGATGCTGCCGTCATGATTAGACCCAATCAGGCCACCAACACCAGAAGAATAACTCCCCTCTGTAGAAAAACCACTGACCGTCCCTGTTGAATAGCAGTGACTTATGTTGCCTATATAGCTACCGGTACCGCTGTTCAATCCAATCAAACCACCGATATAATAAGAATGACTGCCTTCTGTAGAAGAAACGCTGACTGTCGCCGTCGAATGACAGTTGCTCACAATACCGAAATTATTTCCGACCAACCCCCCGATTTGCATATATTCAAAGCCGGCCGTGAAAGGGCCGCTACTGACTGCTCCCGTCGAGTAGCAATCGCTTATATTCCCGCCGTTTTGTCCCACCAAATCACCGACATCATAAAACCCAGTGACCGTGCTCATCGAATAACAATTGGTGATAGTGGTGCCGATTCCGCTCACTCCCACCAAACCGCCGACCCCAAGAGAATAACACATGTCCGTTGCAAAACCCATGACTGTCCCTGTTGAATGACAATTGCTGATATCGCTGCCCATGCTGTTATATCCCACCAAACCGCCCACATATGCACAACCGTTGACCTCACATGTTGAATAGCAGTTGCTTACGATGCTGTCATTCTCTCCAATCAGCCCGCCAATATACTGTTTAGTTCCGCTGACCATCCCCGTTGAATAGCAATTGCTCACCGTACCAGAGCGATTCCAACCAATCATTGCACCAATATGGCCTCCGCCCATAACATTTACATCTTCAAGACCTAAATTTTTGATTTCCGCAGCAGGAGACCAGATATACCCAAATACTCCAACAAAATCTGTTGTCGTGGAGATATAGGTCAGATTGTATATTACATGCCCATTCCCATCAAACACACCACAGAAAGGGGATTCAGGAGTGCCGATGCGATTGAACTGTGTTCCTGTATATCCTGCCAAATTCACATCTGCCACCAGTTTGAAGTTTTTGTTCCAGTCTTCCTGGTGGTTGCCGATGTCGTTGAGGTCTTCTGCCGTTGCAATTATGTACGGGTCGTTCGGCTCACCTATACCGCCGCTGTATGCGCCGAAAGCGCTGCCTGCCGCAAGGGTTATTATGGCTGTAAGGGACAGGATAAATGCTGTTCTGGTTTTCATTTTTTTCTCCTTCAAAATTCTAATCTGATAACTATATCGGCAAAAGCAGTGTTAATCAGTGAAATCTGTGTCAAAACCTTTTGTGCCTTTTTGCGGCAATTAAATCAGCGGCAGAGGGCTTGTATATCGTCTATAGTCAGATCGCTTAGGTTTTCGATGATTTTGTCGGCGGGTTTAAGCTGGTCGGCGGAGTAGGTGTTGGTTACGGCGACAGGGTGCATACCTGCGTTTCGAGCGGCTTCAAGGCCCCAATGCGAATCCTCAATTACAATACAATCCTGCGACTTAATCGATGAGCGTGTTTTTTTGTTCAATAACTTCAAGGCGAGGAGGAAACCTTCGGGGTCGGGTTTGCCTTTTTTAACCTGTTCGGCGGATACAATCACATCAAAATAATTTCGCAAACCTGCGCCTTTAAGAATCATTTCTATTTCATCAAGCAACGCGCCTGAGCATATCGCCATCGGGATTTTGTCGTCGGCAAGCAAATTGAGAAACTTCGGGACGCCTTCGATTATGGCGGCCTGTGTCGAGGCCAGCCGTTTGAATGAGGTTGCTTTTTCCCTGAAGAGTTTTTGCAGTTGCTGTTCGGAGAGATGAAGGTTCTTCTCTTTGTCGAGGAGGCGGAAAAGCTCTTCATCGGTCATGCCGACGAACCTGTCATAGTATTCGCGGACTGATATTTGCGCGCCTAAGGGGCGGAAGATATTGTCAAACGCCTGATAGTGGAGCATCTCGGAATCGACGAGGACGCCATCAAAGTCGAAAATCACCGCTTTCAACATATACGCGCCTTTAGACACTGATTAACACGGCAATTTTTGACACTGATTAACACTGATTTACACGGTAAAAAAATAAAAAGTAACAGTGTTAATCCGCGTAAATCCACCTTCGCTGGAGCTACGGCGGACAAGTCCGCGTCTAAAAAAACAGTGTTAATCCGTGTCTTTATCATTGTTCGGGAACAGGGCCGATGATGGTGGCGAAGTCGGTAAGGGTGGATTTGTCGCCGGAGCAGATTAGCTGGACAAGGGCGGCGATTTGGGTGGCGTTTTTGGTGATGAAGCGTCGGGCGATGATGGCTTTTCGCTTTTTCATTTGTATCATTTGGCCTTCGGGCGATGAGTCCTCTACCGGGACGAGCATATCGACTTTTGAGCCGGCCTGGTCGCAGAAGAGGTAGCCGACGATGAGGTTGATTGCGATATCGACGAGCGGCCTGCCATAAAGGTCCATATATTCTGTGCCCTGCTGTTTGACGAATGCGACGGCGGTGAGCAGTTGAGTTGTGCCCTCGGCGAGTTTGGCGAGGAGGTCTTTGAGTTCGGGGTCGTAATTTTGGCCAGCCAGTTCCGACTTCGCTTGCGCTACGCCGGACAGGTCTGCCAGATATTTTTCGCAGGCGCCGGAGCAAACGCCGCGGACGGCGGCGATGACTTGGAGCTGGCTTGTGCCTTCATAGATAGTGGTGATTCTGGCGTCGCGAGCGTGCCGTTCGACAGGATAGTCGCGCATATAGCCGGAACCGCCGAGGACCTGGATTGAGTCGTAGGTGACGCGGTTGGACATCTCGGAGCAGAAGTATTTGCTCATTGGGGTAAGCATCAAAGCGAGGCGGTCGAGTCGGCGGGCCTTTTCCTTGAGCGGTTTCAATTGCGTTTTGTCGGCTGGGGGGTTGAATTCGAGCTGTTTAGCGGCGGCGATGCTGAGGTCAACGACGCGGGATGTTTCGTAAAGCAGCGCTCGGCCCGCCTCGAGGGCGATTTTCATATCGATGAGCATATCGCGGACGGCGGGGAGTTTTTCGATTGCGACGCCGAATTGTTTTCTGCTTGAGGCGTAATTGCGTGCGACGCGGTATGCGGCTTCGGCGATGCCGAGTGATTGGCAGGCGATGCCGATGCGTGCGACGTTCATAAGCGCCATAACGTAGGTGACGAGGCCCCGCTGTCGTTCGCCGATGAGCTGGCAGGGGGTGTTGTCGAAGAAGATTTCGCAGGTTGGGGAGCCGTGGATGCCGAGTTTGTCTTCGAGCCGGCGGATATGGACGGTTGGGCCTCTGTCGGAGACGAACAAGCTGAGGCCGAGTCCGCCGGAGCGGTCAGGCTCACTGCGAGCGAGGACGAGGAGGACTTCGCCGCAGCCGTTGGTGATGAAGCGTTTGACGCCGTGGAGGAACCAGTTGCCGGAAGTATCCTGAAAGGCGCGGAGTTTTACGGCCTGGAGGTCAGAGCCGGCGTCCGGCTCGGTGAGGACCATAGCGCCTGTGACTTTGCCCGCGGCGAAATCGTGCAGATATTTTTGTTTTATTTCTTCGGACGCGAAGACATTTATGGTTTCGGCGATACCCTGCAGGCCGAAAATGTTCATAAGGGATGCGTCGGCGCGTGAGACGATTTCGATTGCCATCGTGTAGATAAGATCGGGGAAGCTGAGTCCGCCGAAGCGGTGCGGGAGCGTGAAGCCCATAACCTCGGCCTTGGCGAGCTTATCGATGGATTCGGCGATACCCGGTGCGTAGGTAACAGTGCCATCGGGGTTGAGCGTGCTGCCCTGGCGGTCGGTTTGCTCGGCTCGCGGGGCGATAAATTCGGCGCTGAGTGCCCCGAGCGAATCGAGAACCATCTCATAATTACGTATCGCTTCATTGGCATTAGCGGGTGCGTAATCGAATTGCGAGGCGAATTTGAAGTTCTCTTCGCACAACGCGGCGAGGGCGCCGAGGTCGATATGTTTGAACAAGAACTGTATGTCGTCGTTATCCGTATAGAAGTTTGGCATTGTTATTTACCTGCGGCGGTGGTTAGCTCCTTGAAGCCCTTTTCTTTTATGGCTTTAATCATTTTCGGGACGACAACGTTGAGGTCGCCGACGATTTTATAGTGAGCGACGTCGAAAATCGGGGCCTGTGGGTCGTTATTGATTGCGACGATTTTCTGGCTTTGGTTCATACCCGCCTGGTGCTGGATGGCGCCGCTGATACCGATAGCGATATAAAGAGAAGGTCTGACGGTGGTGCCGGTTTGACCGACCTGGTGTTCGTGGTCGATGAAGCCGAGGTCAACGGCAGCCCTTGTTGCGGCGGGAGCGGCGCCGAGGCAGTTGGCGAGGTCCCATACGAGGCGGAAGTTTTCTTTGCTGCCGAGTCCTGCGCCGCCTGCGACGATGAGCCGGGCGGCCTTGAGGTTGACTTTTTTGGGTCTTGTATGCTCTTCGAGGATTTCCAGCGGCAGGTCAAGGTTAGATAGCTGGACTTTTTCGGTGATGACCTGGCCTTTTCTTTTGGAATCCGGGGTGGGCATCGGCATAACACCTTCTCGGACGGTTGCCATCTGTGGCCAGCGGTCGTAGTTGATAATCGTTGCGATAATGTTTCCGCCGAAGGCGGGCCTAATCTGGAAGAGGAGATTTTTGTGGAAGTCGCCGTTTGTGGTTTTGTGGTCGCCGATTTGCAAATCGGTGCAGTCGGCGGTAAGGCCCGCTTTGGCTGCGCTTGCGATGCGAGGGGCGAGGTCCCGGCCTGCGACGGTCGCACCGTAGATAACGATTTGCGGCTTGTATTTGTGGATTAGACAAGAGATTATTTTGGCGTAGCCGGTTGCCTGATAGTGTTTGAGCAGGGGATGCTCAGCCAGGTAAACTTTGTCGGCTCCGAAGTGAATCAATTTGGAGGCGATAGATTTTACGTTGTCGCCGAGGAGTATGGCTCCCAGTTGGACGTTGAGAATATCTGCAAGACGCCTTGCTTTGCTCATCAGTTCAAGCGGGGTATCTTCGAGACGGCCAGAGTGCTGTTCAGCGAAGACCCAAACTTCACCTTGTCTGTTTACGTCAATCATCTTTTCGTATCTCGTTAGCCACAGAGAACAAATAACTTTTTTATTTTAGCCACAGAGGTCACAGAGGACACAGAGATAAAAAACTCGTAAAGCGGTTGCGGTTGCGCGGCTCGTATCGGTTGCGTAAATCGTCATTCGGCGTTTCAGACGTAGCCGTTCGACGATTGACGAAACGAGCAGCGCAACCGAAAGACGAAAGTCGCAAGCTGTGACCTGTGTGTCTAGCAAAAACCGTGTCAAGCCGTGTCTTTATCATTATGTTTGGCGCTCTTAGTATATCGTTTTCAGTCATCGGTTAATTTTGCCGCCTCAGGTAAAGTAGCGCGAATAGTTGCCTTTAACTGTTTTGCTGTTTCTTCTGGATTTTTCTCATCCCACGGTATAGTCAGATGATGGTTCGTATCAAAGTGGGGCGGGTCTTTTTCAAACTTGCTTTTTTCACAGGTATAAATGGCGGGTTTTCCGAGACCTTCGGCATAGCCCGCTTCCCAATACGCGCCGAGATTATCGTGAGTAAGGTCTGCGATAAGAAAGCGAGACGTTTGTATCTCCACGCGAAGCCGGTCGTCTATTAGACCCGCTTTTGGTCTATCGTCAAGCCGAACAAGGTCAAAGCCAGTTTGTTTGACTGCTGGCTTGAAGATATTCTCGACGATTGCATCTAATTGAGCATCCCTATACTTCATTGCCATAAATGCTTTGCGGCTCTCAACCTTAACTCGTTGCAGTTGATAAAAGCGGTCCCATCCTTTGAGGGAGAGAGTTATAAATGCAAAATTCTTACCTAATGAAGAACGATTAGCATCCATTTTGAAGATTTCCGTGTTGATGAGATGTTCAAGAACCAAACCGAATCCTTTAGGAGTCATTGCGCCCATAATTGATTGATGTGTTAATGGCTGGACGAAAACAAACTCTCCAGGTGGATTTTTGCTATTTCCAAGCCAAAGAACAAATTTATCTGCCTGCTCTGCAGGTGAAGGAGGAGATTGGCTTATTATGTTATCTATAAGAATCGGGGTAAGAATTATATTTTCAGAACTAAGTTCGTCGCGAGATATGGCCTCGTATCTTGTTCGTATCCAATGGCTAAGAAGAGCGATCTTCTGGATATCACCTTGGAGTCCTTTCAAACCTTGTATCATCCGATGTTCTAAAGCATATTCACCACATCTTTTACAGGAATATGATAAGCACGTAGTCCCCAAAAAAGAAAATGTTCTTCGATGTGATACGTCTACGCCGCATACAGGGCATTTATACGTCGGATTTTGGATTTCGTCAGACATAAGATTATGCGATTATTTTATCTTCTATAAGTTCGTGAATCATATCGGTCAGGCCAGCGTCGGTCGGTTCAATGGTTTTACTTTCTTTTGCGGCTAAGACCACGCTTTGGATGCGGTGGACCTTTGTGGGCGAGCCGGTTCTGCCACACCAGGTCAAATCGGCCTTGAGGAAATCGAGGTTCCACTGTTTTATCAGCAGCCCCTTGTTATCAAGTTCGTGGCCCTTTCGTATTACCAGTTCGTTTAGTTCATCGGTAGCAGCGTTTGGGTTTTCAGTCTTGATTTTCTGGTTGATTTCGCAAGGGGCAAGGGCGGATTTGTATTTCATCATTTTTTTTGCGGCGGCGACACGCGGCTCGTTGGCGTCAGCGGTTACGGTAAGCAGGACGGGGAGTGCGGCTTTTACTTTTTGCCAGCCGTTGCCGATGTTTCGCTGGGCGATTATGGTGCGGTCTTTGAGTTCAATAAGTTTTTCGACGTAAGTTATTTGGGGCAGTCCAAGTTTCTCGGCTAATTGTGGGCCGACCTGTGCGGTATCGCCGTCGATGGCCTGCCTGCCGCAAAGGACGACGTCATATTTGAACTGTTTGACTGCACAACTAAGGATGTAGCTTGTGGCTAAGGTGTCGCTTGCGGCGCAGCGGGCGTCGGTAATCAAAATGGCATCGTCTGCGCCGCGGTAGAGGGCTTCTCTAAGTATCGAGGCAGCGGCGGGCAACCCCATTGTTATGACAGTGACGGCGCCGCCGAATTTATCTTTGATATCGAGGGCCATTTCGAGGGCGTTGAGGTCTTCGGGATTTAAAATGGCGGGCAGGGCCGAACGGTTGACGGTTCCGTCGTCATTCATCGCCTTACCTGTAATCCTTTTTGTATCAGGGACCTGCTTTACCAAAACGACACAATTGTATGCCACCGTTTTCTCCTGAGGTTCAGTAAAGTGGGAAACATATTATGAAGAGCCAACCAAATCAAACAACGTTTTATCGAGGTATTCTTCCAGTGCATTGCTCTTACCGAGGTGTTGTGCGAGAGATACAAGGTTGAGTCGTTGTAGGACGCCGGATGTGATGGGGCGTTTGGCATCCCAGAAAATAAGAGAACTGAGAAACTCTTTTGCCGGTTTGGAGTTGAGAAGCTCGACAATCAGGGCGGCTTCATCCTCGGTTTTACAGGGGAGGTAGTAGCAGGTATCGTCGAGCATAGTCGGTTTACCTTTGTTGGGACCGACAGCAGAGAAATGAAGGCGTTTGTAGAGACCACAGACGGCTACTTTCCAGGGAGAGAAGGCATAGTCGCCGATTCCGAACAGGCAGAATCGAGGTCTGCCTTTGTAAACGGCGCTCTTTCTTTTGTCGAGATACTGGGCGTGGTGCAAGAGGTAACCCCAGGTTTTTGGCGCGAGTTGGCGGATAAAACGGGTATCCTCGGATGTATCTTTTTGGGTGACGAGGCCCCATCGGCGTGGTTGTTCCTGGCGATTTTGAGCAATATCTGAGCCCTTGGCCAGGGGATAAACGAAATCTGGTTCGATATCGCAGTGTTCCCCTAAGCCGTTTTTGAAGCCGTCTGGTTCGCGGACTAGCTCCATTACGTCGGAGCAATCGTGCTTTAGGCCTGAGCGCCATTTGTAGTGTTCTTCCGGGCCGTCGAGAAACGCCCAGTGATTGTATTTTGCGATGTCGGCGAGTAATTCGGACTTGTGCATCCCAATCAGAGACAGACGGCTTTTGCAGGACAATCCATCATAAACGGCGCATTGTTTTGTCGCGGTTGTGTTGTTGCCCGTGCAGACGAGGAGACAGGCGGATACATCTGCGCCAAAGTAGCGTTTTGCGTCAATCCGGTGGATACTGAAATTGCTGAGGTTTAGGTTGTGTTTCCAGACGTGCCGAAGGATTTTTCTTGCGACTGCGGTTTTGCAAAGCATAGCGATGATAGATTGCTTATTTTGGGCCCATTCGCAGATACGTAACAGCATCCACTCTGATATGTCGAAGTTGGATTTTCCGGTAAGGGCGTCAAGGCCTTTGTCTGCGTTGAAATTGCTCTTGGTCGGCAGATTATTGCTGTTGAATACTCCAAGAGAGGCGTTGGTAACCCAGGGGGGGTTACCTATAACCAAAAGGGGCTGTGAGACATCGGCGAACGTTTCGTTCCAATCGACGTAGAAGATGTTTTGGTTCAGCAGCCGGACTTCAACAGAAGATGACATTACATTGCCGGCAAGTTCCTGCAGGTAATCTTGATTTATATCCAAGCCGATTATTTTTCTGACTGTATCGAATGTTCGCAGGGAAGCAATGATGAAACTTCCCTTTCCGCAGGTCGGCTCGATGAGTGTTTTTGGTCGAACACCCTGTTCGTGAAGAAAACGGCAAATTTCCGAGGCGAGGTCGAGGGGGGTTTGGAAGTCCCCGAATTCGAGCTTATGTTTTGTTGTTGGTTTAGATGCTCTCATACGATTCGTTCAAGCCCCGTCACTTTGCCTGCGTGCTCGATGATTCTTCGATATTGGAGTCGCCATTGAAGGGCGTTTGAGACCGTCAAGTAACCGACTTCAGGCGGCTTTTTCAGTATCTCTTCAGCAATTCGAGCAGCGGTTACATCGTCGACAGGCAGGAACCTGTCTTTCATAAACGCTATGATATCATCGGTGTTGCCGTTGTTTTGCACTATTTGCAGCAATCCTGTAGTTGTTTGATAATCGGCTGTGCGTGATTTATCTACAAAAATCGTGTGGAGTATATTCAGTCGGCCGGTCTTCTTTTTACGGTTGTCTTGTTTGTCATAAACGAATACCAGTAGAGAATAGCCAAGTCCAAAGATTTTCTGCCGAGCTGATTTGAACGGACAAGAGGATTGTGGCTGACGGATACTGGTTACTTTTATGTCAACGTCAAGTTCGGGAAAATCAATGCCGCTGGCAGAGCTTCCCTCCACGAAGGTATATTTTTCCCGCAGCCGTGCTCGAAACTTGTGTTCAAAGTAGGTTCCTACTGCTTTGCCGTCGGTTACGCCAAACAACTGTGGGTCATCGTGATTTGACTCTATCCGAGCAAAATCACGTGCTTCCGTGCACAGCGAGGCCACAGTTAGTTTTTGTTTTTCTGCCACCTTCCTTTTCCAGTTTCAAATGCGTTTATACGGTTTCCGAGATATTTGGCGCGTGCAGTGTAGCAGGATTTGCGGCCAAGTCAATGAGGAAGGGGGCGGTTTGGGCACTTGTGGGGCGTGAGTCGGCGGCAAAAGGGTTAAACCGGCAGGGGGAAAAGGTCGATTTATTTTTAGGGACGGCTGGCAGTGTAATTTTATTTTGACAAAGGTCCGGTATAAACAATAATAACGGGTTTGAAAGAATATCGAGGATGTCCAGCCGAGGCCAAAGGACAGGCGAATTCGAGCGATAAATGGGTAACGAGACCACCAATTACGATACGGTATTCGGCAAGATGGCCATAGAGCAGGGACTTTGCACCAGTGAGGAGCTGAAGCGGTGCATCGAGGAAGTGGAGGTTCGGCGAAAGACCAACCCCGTTTTGCTTTTGGACCTGCTGCTTGAGAGGGGTTACATTACGGCGACACAGGCGCATCGGCTGAGGAATACAATAAGGGAGGCGAAGGGGATTGCCACGACTCATCAGATACCGGGATATCAGATTTTGGGTAAAATTGGCGCAGGCGCTATGGCGGTTGTTTACAGGGCGAGGCAGCTTAGCTTGAACCGGGACGTTGCGATAAAGGTTTTGCCGAAGCGGTTCACAGAGAATAAGGACTATGTGGAGCGTTTTTATAAAGAGGGTCAGGCGGCGGGCAAGCTGAACCATCCCAATATCGTTCAGGCGGTGGACGTCGGCGAGGCGGGGGGGTATCACTACTTTGTGATGGAGTTCGTCGAGGGCAAGACGCTGTATGACGACCTTGCGGCGGGGAAGGTGTTCGGTGAGCAGGAGGCACTGGGTATTATCATACAGGTGGCTGAGGCGTTGCGGCACGCTCATTCGATGGGGCTGATTCACCGCGACGTGAAGCCGAAGAACATAATGATAAACAAGGAAGGGATTGTAAAGCTGGCCGATATGGGTCTGGCGAGAGAGACGACGGACATAGAAGCGGCGAAGACCGAGAAGGGCAAGGCATACGGGACGCCGTATTATATTTCGCCGGAGCAGATACGCGGCGAGATGGATATAGACGGAAGGGCGGACATTTACGGGCTTGGCGCGACGTTTTATCATTTGGTGACGGGGCGGGTGCCTTATATGGCGGATGACCCGGTTGAGGTGATGAAGAAGCATTTGAAGGATGAGCTGGTTCCGCCTGACCATATTAATACATCGTTGTCAGGTGGGTCGTCGGAGGTCATCGAGGTGATGATGGCCAAGAACAGAGACGAGCGGTACGGCAATATTGATGAGCTGCTGGTGGATTTGAAGGCGGTTCGGGCGGGGCAGGCGCCGGTGCTGGCACACAAGAGGATAGACGTGTCGATGCTTGAGCAATTGGAAGAGGGGGAGACGGTTGAGGCGGCGGAAAAATTCGATGTTGAACAGACAATTGCACGGTATAAAACCACCATATTAGTAATGGCTGCGGTGTCGGTGCTTTTATTGTTGATAGTCGTTGTGCTGCTGGTTCGGTGACGGGCCGGAGCGGGTGGACCCAATCTCTTAATTAACCGGTAATCAATAATCACATTTGTCTATGCCAATGGGCGCGCGATTCTCATCGGACGAGCTGGCTGAAGTGCTGAGCCATTACGACATCGGTAAAATCCGCAAGGTGATGCGTCTTGTGGGCGGCAGCAAGCGTGCGCCGAAGATTGTGGTGACAACCACCAAGGGCAGGTTCCTGCTGAAGCGTCGGTCTCAGGGCAAGGACGACGTTTACCGCGTCACATTTGCTCATGCGGTTCAGTCGCACCTGGCGAAACGGTATTTTCCGGTTGCGCCGCTTTTGACGACGCGGGACCAGGTAAGCACCATATTGCAGTTGCGGGACAACATTTACGAGCTGTTCAAGTTTGTGGGCGGGGTGCGGTATAACGGCTCGGCTGAGGCGACCATAGACACCGGAAGACAGCTTGCCAGGTTTCATCAGTACCTGGCCAATTTCGAGTTTGAATGGGAGCCGTTGAAGGCCAGTTTTCACGATTCTGCGACGGTGCGGGGACATCTGAAGATGGTTGCTTCGGACAGTTCGCCGGGCGAGGACAAGCACCTGCCGGAGACAGGCGAGCAGTTAATGACTCTTTATAACGGCGCGAGTGTGCGGGTCAACCAGCTTGGATTTGATTCATGGGGTGAGCAGGTGGTGCACGGGGACTGGCATCCGGGGAATATGCTGTTTGACAAGGACAAGCTGGTTGCGGTTATTGATTTTGATTCGGTGAAGATTGCTCCGCCGATTACAGATTTGGCGAATGCGATGCTTCAGTTTTCGATGGTTGGCTATCATCCGAATCCCGCGGACTGGCCCGATTATTTGGACCAGGCAAAGCTGGTGCAGGTTTTGGAAGGTTACCGCGAGGTTATCAAGCTTGACAAAAACCATCTCGATTCGCTTTTGGATTTGATGGTTGAGACGATGATAGCGGAGGCGGTGTTGCCGGTTGCGGCGACGGGGTTTTTCGGGAATCTTACGGGGCTGGATTTTTTGAGGATGATTTACCGCAAGGCCAAATGGATAGACACCAACCGCGAAACTCTCACGGCGGCCATTGAGTCGTAAGAGGATTAAGACTCGATACTCTATTTTTATTCAGCGGATTGTTTTGGCTTGGCGTATTGTGCGACGACGTTTGCCTGGATGTTCGGGGGGACGACCTCATAGTGCGAGAGCGACATTGAGTAGGAGCCGCGGCCGCTGGTTACGGACTTCAACTGGCTGTTGTACTGGGTGACCTCAGAGAGGGGGACCTGTGCCTTAATGAGGAGCATATTTCCGGGTAGCATATCCTGACCGAGGACTCTGCCTCGTTTGCCGGCGAGGTCGCCGGCGATATCGCCGATGTTCTCGGCTGGGGCAGTAACTTCGATATTGACTATGGGTTCGAGCAGGACGGGCCTTGCCTTTTCGAGTGCGTCGAGGAATGCGCCTTTTCCGGCGGAGCGGAAGGCGACTTCTTTGGAATCGACGGGGTGGTATTTACCATCGTAAACGGAGCATTTAATATCCTGCATTGGGAAACCCGCGACGAAGCCATTTTCCATAATTTCGTGGACGCCCTTCAGGACGGCGGGTTCGTACTGGCCCGGGATTGAGCCGCCGAATATGTCCCAGCTATACTGCAGAGGCGGGTCGGAGTTTCGTTCGGCCGGTTCGACGCGGAGATATACCTCGCCGAACTGTCCTGCGCCGCCGGTCTGTTTTTTGTGGCGGTAATGTCCCTCGGCCTTGCCGGTGATGGTTTCGCGGTAAGGGATTTTTGGTTCTTTTGTGTTGACCTTGAGTTTTGAGCGGTGCTCCATTTTTTCGAGCATTACGCGGAGGTGGAGGTCGCCGAGGCCATTGAGAACAATCTCTTTGGTCTGGGAATCCCTCGTGACCTTGAGGCAGGGGTCTTCCTCGCAGAGTTTTTCGAGTGCGGAGCCGATTTTCTGCTCGTCGCCTCTTGCGGCGGGCTCCAGCGCCAGAGCGAACATCGGCTCCGGGGCGGGGGGGAGTTCGAATTTTCCCGCGACTCGGCCATCGTGAATGAGGTCGCCGATGCGGAGGTCTTCAATTTTGCCTAAGGTTACGATGTCGCCCGCGAGGCCTGTGCTGATTTCCTGTGTTTCGCTGCCCTGTGATTTGAGGATGTGGCCCGGGCGAACGCCTTTCTTTTCGTCGTTGCGAAGCATATTGGTGTCTGATTTGAGGGTGCCGCTGAAGATGCGGATGGTTGAGAATTTCATATTCGAGCGGGGGTCGAACGCGATGCGGAAGACGAGGCCCGCCAGGGGGGCTGCTGGGTCGGGTTTAAGGTCGGTCTGTTTATCTGCGTCTTTTAGCTGACAGGGCGTGGTCTGCAGGGGCGAGGGGGTATATTTTACGATGATACTGAGAAGCTCGTCGATGCCGATTTCCTTTCGTGCGTTTGTGAAGAGTATTGGGACGACGGTCCCGGCAAGAAGGGCCTGGACGAAGACGGCGGCGATTTTTTCGGGCGGGATTTGCTCGCCTGCGAGGTAGCTTTCCATAAGTGCGTCGTCGGCTTCGATGACGTTTTCGATAAGCTCGGTGTGGGCGGTGGCGACATCCATCACGGGGGAATTGCCTTCGTTATTTTGGATGCAGTCAATGACTGATGCGCGGTCAGCGGCGGGCAGATTAGCGCAACGGCACCTGGCGCCAAAACTTTCCTGTATGTCTTTTATAAGTCGAGGCCATTCGACGTTTTCGGCGTCCATTTTATTGATGATGATAAGTTTGGCCTTGCGGGTCTTTGTGGCCGCCTCGAAGGCCTTGCGTGTGACGGTTTCGATTCCTGCAGGGGCGTTGATAACGATGATGGCGGTTTCTGCGGCGGGTATGGCATTGATGGAGGGGCCGATGAAATCGGGGTAGCCGGGGGTGTCGATGATGTTTAACAGTTTGCCGGCGAAGTTGGCGTGGACGACGGAGGATTTTATTGAATGGCCGTGTCCTTTTTCCTCGTCGTAGTAATCGCAGATACTGGTTTTGTCATCGACGCTGCCGAGGCGGTTGGTTGCGCCTGTTTTGTGCAGGATTGACTCGACGAGGGAGGTTTTTCCTGCGCCACCGTGGCCCAGGAGGACTATATTGCGTATGTCGCCGGTATTTGCCACTTCCGAATCTCCAATAAAGGTTATAACGGCCGTGTGGGAATAAAGCCCTAAAACACACGAGTATAGAGAAAAACTGCCGACAGGACAAGCCCTTGTTTGGGAAAATTAGCGTAGGGGGATTTGCTGCATCCAGGTGCCTTGCGATGTTTCCTATTGCTTGGGGGGCAGTGATGATGCCGGTCGGCGAATCATCCGTTCATTCGCGTAAAAAAAAGGGCGGGATTGAAAAATTTCCAGCGTTTTTATCCGAGAGTCTGCGGCTGGTTTTATTGGACATTGAGAAGCACGCGAGAGGGGCTGTCCCATATATAGTGGATTGGGGGAGCGGATTACTGTATATCGGGGTTTAAGTTATGGGGCGTTGGGGTCAGGGCGGTTGGAGGGGCTAAAGAAAAATTGCGAGCAATGTCGATACTGCGAAAAGCAAAAGCAGATTTATGTGGCTATGGAAGGATTTGGCAATATGAGCAAAAGGGAGTTGATTGACTGCATCTGTGAGATAAACAAAACCGCCAAGGCGGAATTTTTAGCCAGGTTCTCCGAGGAGGAACTGAAAGACTACCTTGAACATTTGATGGAGCTGGACCTCGAAGAGATTCTGGTCTGCGCGTAAGAGGTCATCGCAAGTCGAGCGGGGGGAGTGACAAGCCAAACCGAACTTCCAGGGAGGGGGGAGTATATTATCCAGTCATCAATTCACGAGGAACGCTTCTGCTCCGTCGAAGGCGGCGCCGACCTGAGCGCCGGCGGGCTGGACGGAGAGAATAATCGTGCCGGGCTTGGCCATATAAAGGATGTAAAGCTGGGAGATGCTCTCGGCCTGCTCGGTCAGCCAGAGCGAGTCTGGGAAGGGTTTTGCGACGGCGCCATCGTCGGCCAGAGTGATTCCGCCTGTGGTGTCACCGGTCAGGGAGCAGTAATCGAGCTCGAAGATAGTGCCGTCGCTGGTCTTGCCGGCTGCGAGAAGGCCGCAGGGCCGGTGAACTGCTCCGGAGGCGTCGATAAGGGTGGGCAACTGTTCGCCGCGTATTACCGAGCCGACCGCAGGGGTATTGCACTTCAGCGAAAGCAGACTATAGCCGCGGGCGGGTTTGAGCATCTGGGGCAGTTTGTTTTCTCTGGGCTGCTGGCTGGGCTGGTTGGATTCGGCTGGTTTGAGTTCGGCCCGGACGCAGGTAATCTGGTCCTGGTCAAACTGTGCGGGTTTAATGCTTCGCTGTGTTTGCAGTGTTGTCCAGGTATTGCGGTCGGAGACAATGAGCGTTGCGCCTTCGAGCAGCCGTGTGCCTGAAGTGAGTTCCAGTCCGTATATTTTGGCCGACGTAACCGGGGAAACCCTGGCGAATAAGGTGGCGGACTCAGAGCTTTGGAGAAAGGGCATCGGTTTGGGCGCCTGGTCCACAGGGACGAGCGGGGGGACTTCGGCGATAGCATTTGCCTTGAGGGCGACCGCCACGGGCTCTCGGTCGGCAGGGAGGTAAAAAGCGAAGTCTATCCAGCGGGTCTGCGCGTCCGGTGTTATCTGGTCGGCGAGGCCTTTTAACTGAACCTGGCCGGGGCTTCTGAGATAGCCGAGGGGGTAAACATTTATGGCGCTACCCTGAAGGCGCTTTTTGTTGTCTTTTTGTTTGCATATCAGTCGCAACTGGCCCAAAGTGAACGGGCCTGTCCTGGCTGTTAAACCGAGGCGTGCCATAATCAGGTCGTAGCCGGTTTTGGAGGACAGGGGTTCGCCTTTGTTATCTTTGAGTCCCTCTGGTGCGGGCCAGACGGCGGCCTTGGTGGGCAGCTCAATTGTGGCTGAGCTGGCGAGGACGGATATTGTGTTGTCAATTGGGAGGCGGTTTAAGAAGAGCTGGTCGAGGAATCCAGCGTGGAGGACAGCGAAGCTTTTGCCGCCGCTGAGATTACCGTTGCTGACGATACTGAACCAGCGGGTTATGAAACCATCGGGATTGAGCAACGGCTTGCTTGGGCTTTGTGTGTCCGGCCTGGCGGGGTCGAATCGCGGGTATGGGTAGTTGACGGGCAGCGGGGCCATTGCGGCAAAGGTAAGTAACGTACCTGAGAGGACGAGTCCGAGGAAAAGGCCGAGGACAATGCGGCCTGCACGTTCGGCCATAACGCCGAGGTCGATAGGCACGCGTGTGAGCGTTGTCGTGATGGTTTGGAGGACTGCGAAAGTAATGATGAACAACACCATAAAGCAGATGGGCTGTGCCCAGTCTGTGAGCGTCTCGCGCCGGATAAGGAGGCCAGCTGTCTGCTCGAACCAGGCGAATGCGACGATGCCGGCACACAGGGCGGCCATAAAGGTCGCAAATGCTCTAATGAAGGTGCCTTTGAGGTACTGGTATGCGGCGCAGCCGGCCATAATCAACAGGACTAATATACTTGCCATTACGACCTCGTTTTTCGATAAATCATAATTATTGCTCGGTGGTTTGCCTGGGTTCTTTGGATTTGGAAAGGACCCTGACCATTTCGTTGATTGACGTAGTGCCGGTAATGACCCTCATCAATGCCTGTTCCTGCAGGTAGAGCATTTTTGCGCGTCTAAGCTCGGTGCCGATGTCGGCCGGCGATTTGGATTGTTTGATTGCCTGTCGCAACTGTTCGTTGACGAGAATTGTTTCAAAGACGGACATTCGGCCGAAATAGCCGGTTTCCTGGCAGTTTTCGCAGGGCGAGGGTTTGCCGCGTTTATCGTAAACGACTTTTCCTGAGCGATAGAAAGCCCTGGCCTTTTCCGCCGGTATGTTGAATTTGTGGAGCAGCTCTCTGTTTGGCTCGTAGGCCTGTTTGCACTGGTCGCATAGTTTGCGGAGGATTCGCTGGTTGCTGAGGCCCAAAAGCGGTTCGAGGGCTTTGTTTCTGTCGCCGACCAGTCTTATCCATTTGTCGAGCGCCTTAAGGATATTTTCCTCAAGGACCGTAACATAGACGAGTTTGCCGGCGGCGGCGGCAGCACAGGCAATTTGAGCGGTCTCGGCGTCCTCACAGTCGGCGACGCCGATGATGTCCGGGTCTCTTCGGATGATGGACTGGAGCTTTTTGGGGTAGGTGGTTACACCGCTGTCGCTCAGCATAAAGACATTTTGGGTTATGTTGGGCAGCTTGCCCGAAGTTTGTCTTTCGAGGGTTGTGATACTGTTGAGGAACGCGTCGTGATTTCTGAGCAGGGTGTAGAAGGTGGTGGTGACGCCGCTGTTCTTTGGGCCTGAAATGATAAAAACGCCCTTTTTTGTATTTCTCAGGCCGGCGAGCTGTTCGATTTGCTCAGGGGTGAGGCCGAGGTCGGCGAGGTTGGTAATGTTTTGCTGGGTTAATTGCCTGGCGCGTAATTGTTCGCCGGCGGTGGAGCCGGCGGTTGTTATTTCCCAGTCGATGCGGTGGTCTTTTTGAAAGATAGTGAATTTGCCTTTCTGGGGTTTTCGTTTTTCTTCGACGTCGAGGTTGGCGAGATTCTTTACAAAGTGCAGGAGGTAATCCATCTGGTCTTTGGGGATGGCGGGCTGTCTGAGTGCGGCTCCGTCGACATAATAGGCGATGTTGTAGTTTTGGGGCGTCGGTGTGCAGACGACATCATATGCCCTGCGGTAGAGCGCATCGTTGAACATATTATAAGCGGCTTTATATCCGAAGAAGTCGGGTGTTTTTGGTTCGGGGACCGGGACTTCGTTGTTGTTTGCGGTGATGAAGATGAAGCTTTTAAGCGATTCGGCCTTTTTGGTTTGGCTGCTGAGCAGTCCTTTGATGTGTTCGATGGTAAGGAGACGCTGGAATTCGGGGACGAGGGAATTGCGGTGCATAACGTAGCTTATCGATGCGACGCCTGCGGCGATGAGGTAAATCGCTATTCCAATGATAAAGACGGGGACGAGCAGCCAGACGACGCCTGCGATTGCCCAGGCGCCGAACACGACGGCAGTCCAGAAGGCGTGTTTAGTCCCGACGGCTTCGGCGTCCTTGTAGACCCAGTTGACGACGGGCAGCCAGCCGAAGAACAATACCAGGAAGACGGCTAATTTTATCGGCGATATGTAACCGCCATATCCGATAGCGGCTAAAAAATCCGGCATAATATACTCCATTGCATTGCGGTTTGTGCCCTCACAGGATGCCTCCCTTCTCAGTGCGGATGCCCTTAAGGGCCATCTTCAGCTCTTCGGGGTTGGGGGAGTGCCTGTAGGCCTCCTTTGGCTCGACGCTTCCATCCATTATCAATTTGACCAGACTGTCGGCGAGTGTCTGCATTCCTTCTTCGGCGCATCCCCGGATGAGGTTGGTAATCTCGGTTTCGCGAGCTTCGCTTATCAGTTTTCGTGCCTCGGGGTTGACGATAAGTATTTCGACGGCCGGGATTCTGTCTGTGCCTTTTTTGGCACAGGGCAGCAGGACCTGGCTTACGATTGCTCGCAGGGTCAGACTCAGTGTTTGCCTGGCCAGGTCGCGTTCAACCTGTGGAAAGAGGTCGATGAGGCGTTGGACGGTCTGGGCGGCGCTGGAGGCGTGGACTGTGCCGAAGACGAGGTGGCCTGTTTCGGAGGCCCGCATACCTGCGGCAACGGTTCTGGCGTCGCGGATTTCACCGATGAAGACGACGTCGGGGTCTTCTCGCATCAGATACGTAAGTGCCTGGTCATAGTCGGGGACATCGATGCCGATTTCCCGCTGGGAGACTATGGCCTTTCTGTCTTTGATGAAGTACTCGATGGGGTCTTCGATGGTGACGATGTGGCAGGAGCGAGTTGCGTTGATGTAGTCAATCATTGAGACGGCGGTGGTTGTTTTACCTGAGCCGGTTGGGCCGACGATAAGGACAAGCCCCTGGGCGCCGTCGGCGATGTTTTTCAGCGACGCCGGAAGGTTGAGCTGTTCGATTGTTGGGATTTCGTTATTAACGCGTCTTGCCACCAGGCTCACCAGGCCCCGCTGGCGGAAGAGGTTTACGCGGAATCGCTCTTCTTCGGTTACGCCGTATGAGAAATCGAGTGTGCCGTGCTTTAGGAAGATTTGCTTTTGCTCGTCGGTGAGTATTTCAAAGGCGATCTGTTCGAGACGTTGTTCGGAGAGTGCTTCGCCGGTTGTGTTTTTGAGGTCATCCTGTATTCGCAGCTTGGGCGGTTGTCCCACTTTGAGGTGCAGGTCGCTTGCCCTTGTCTTTATCGCTGCGCGGAAAAACTTGTTTATTTCCGGCTCTTGCCTCTGCGATGCATCAATGCCCGCAGGTTGTTCGGCGTCCATCATAATTGCCCCGAAATTCACAGCGCGACATACGCGTTTGTCGCGGTTTTATGCTCAGCAGGGGTCAGATGCACCCTGCAATTACAAAAAATCCAGTATAAAACATAACACGACGGCTGTCAATGTCGCCGGCGACCAATATTTTACCTGTAGGTGGGTTGCATCGGGGCCCGATTTGCTTTACAGGCCCGAGCCATGCCTGTATTATACCACTTAGCCGCCGATGTAGCTCAACGGTAGAGCACGGCTTTCGTAAAGCCGGGGTTGTGGGTTCAATTCCCACCATCGGCTTTATTGATTTGAGAGGGTTTTAGTTTATGGGCATAAGCGATACGACTTCCGAGGCGAGGGACGTTCAATATGACCTTTATCGGCGGATGAGCCCGGCGAGAAAGATAGAGCTGGTTTTTGATGCTTACCGCACGGGCCAATTGCTTTCGATGGCAGGTATCAGAATGCAGTACCCCGATGCTAATGAAAAAGAGGTCTGGCATATGTGGGCAAAACGTCACCTGGGTGAAGATTTATACAACAAGGTCTACGGCAGTAATGCAGTAATAAAGAATGAATAATCAACGGGACATAGAGGTATTGGAGAAACTGACCGATGTTCTTGACTCGCTGAACATTGCTTATGTTATTGGCGGGTCAATGGCAAGCTCGGTGTATGGGGCGGTGCGGTTTACGCAGGATGCCGACATTACGGTCGAGCCGTTTGCGCCGATTTGCGACAAGTTCTTCGAGTCGCTGAAAGACGATTTCTACATAAGTAAGGAGGCAATGTATCAGGCGCTACAAAGCAGAAACAGTTTCAATGTCATACATTTTGCGACCGCCTTCAAAATTGATGTATTCGTAAGGGCAGACAGCGAATTTCATAGGCAGATTCTTACTCGACACAGAAAGATAAAGTTGGGTGATAGTGAAAAAAGTATGTCATTTGTGTCGCCCGAGGACATAATCCTTCTTAAGCTGGACTGGTTCAGGCAATCGGGCGGTTCTTCCGAGCGGCAGTGGTCGGACGTTGGGGGGGTGTTGGCGGGGCAGGGCAAATCACTTGACTTTGCGTATCTCGAAAAGTGGGCAAAGAAACTCGAGATGGATGAACTTTTATCCAGAGCAATTACGGAATCTAAAACATAGTAAAATACTGATATGCGAGGCAATATGAGCAATGCGGAAAAGGCGGCGGGGACTTTCAAAGAGGGGTTTTCGTGTTCGATGGCTGTGCTGGGGGCTTATTGCGAGCAGTTCGGTCTGGATAAAAAGCAGGCGTATAAAGTCAGCAGCGGTTTTGGCGGCGGGATGCACTTGGACCAGACGTGCGGGGCGGTTACAGGCGCAATTATGGTCATCGGTCTCAAATACGGCAGAACGAGGGCCGATGATATAGAGGCCAAGATGAAGACAGCCAAAATGACGAATGAATTCGCTAAAAAGTTCAAGGCACGTCACGGCTCAATCAGTTGCACGGCGCTTATCGGCTGCAATATCAGCACCTTGGAAGGTTTCGAAGAGGCGAAAAAGAAGGATTTGTTTAAGCAGGTCTGTCCCAAATACGTGATATCGGCGGCAGAGATATTAGACGAGATGCTTGGTTAGTTTTATGGCGGGCGATTTACAGCGCAAATACGAAACGCTCAAAAAAATCCTCAAAGAAATTGAGTCCGTTGTTGTTGCTTATTCAGGTGGCGTGGACAGCACGTTTTTACTCAAAGCAGCCGTCGATACGCTTGGTGCCGACAATGTCCTTGCGTGCATAAGCGCAGGCGTCGTTGAGCCGAAGCACGTCCTGAAAAGGGCAAAGAAAATCGCAAAAGATTTCGGCGTTCGTCTTCAAAACATCGACATAGATGAACTTAAGGACCCCAGTTTTGTCGCCAATAAGGCCGACAGATGTTTTCACTGCAAGAGTCATTTGTGTCAGGAACTTCTGGAGGAAGCCCACCAAAAGGGTTTGAAGCATGTCGTATTCGGGACAAATTGCGATGACCTCGATGATTTTCGACCGGGCAATCGCGCTATGAAGATATTTGGCGTTCGTTCGCCATTGGCTGAGGTGGGTTTGACAAAAAAGGATATACGTGAGTTAAGCAGGAAGATGGGTCTTGAGACGGCTGACGTTCCCTCGTCGCCGTGCCTTGCCTCCCGGCTTGCTTATGGTCTTGAGATTAGCGAACAACGCCTTAAGCAAATCGAGCAGGCGGAGGATTTTCTGAGAACGCTTGGCCTTGTTGAGTTTCGCGTTCGTCATCACGATACGATTGCCCGAATCGAGGTCCATCCGAAGGATTTTAAGAAGATTTCTGCTGAGCCGAACCGCTCGAAGATTGTCAAAAAGCTCAAGACGCTGGGCTTCAAATACATCACCATTGATTTACAGGGCTTCCGCTCCGGGGCGATGAATGAGGTGATACCGTCCAAGGAGCGAAAAAATCACCTTTTTCGTTAGCGAATATTTTATGTGCAGTATCAATAGTCCTACTTCCTAAAAAGCCAAAATGGGATCCAATACCATTTGCTGTCCCCATACACGGTGAAAATAGGTAATAAAGACCAATAAAGAAGAAAATAATTGTAAGAAGAAAAGGAGCCACAACAAAAACAATAACCAATTCAGTGGCCCAATCAGGTACGATTGTCGAAACAGTAGTCGATATGTCTATGCTGGGATTAAGGAGAAATAACCACAAGAATCCATATAGACCGTACAATGACACAAGAATAACCTTATTCCGAAGTGCAGTTCGATGACTCCAAATTTCGATTTGGATGTTGCAACCATGGGAGCATGAGATATATTGCTTTTTGCATCCATGGGGAGGCCGCTGGAAACTTATATTACGTAGCGAATAATTTTCTTTCCAAGCTTTGCCACCACGTTCAAGGTACTGTATATCCGAGATATCAGTAAAATGCCCGATCATAGCCGACGTATATTGGCGAGTATGAGCCCATTCTATTACCTGAACAAGAACGTTGGTTCCAATAAGCACCCCAAGGGAACCGATAAAATAGAAAATTGCTTCATTAAAACTGTTCGCCTTGCGGATTGCACCGAAATAATATAGGTAGATAGTCCCTGCTGACCCGATTAGATATACAACGACCAATTGTATCTTATGGACAACGTTGCGCATGTGATTTTTCTGATAATAGTTTGGACTAATTTTCTTATACAGACTATGTATTGTAAGGTTCCGACAAAACAGTTGGGTAATCAATTGTCTGCATTAGACGATCATGGCACAATGGGTTAGAAGGCGGTATGGACGAGAAACCTTGGCTAATATGCAAAGGAATACTCATTTCCGTTTTTGTGCCTTCGACCTCTTTATGGCCATTTCGATAATCGGCGCGACAAGAATTAGTGCTATCGGTCCAAGCCAGATTCCTTGCTTCAATCCTGGTGTTTCCCCAGTGATGGCAGCGTAAAAGACAGCGACGAGAGCAATACTCAGGATTGCAGAAATGCCAAAGGTTGACTCATTGACGATTTTTTTCTCTTGGGTTGGCGGTGGTTTCTGGCCATCTTGTGGATTCAGTGCTGGTGTCTGTTGGTTTTCTGTGAGCGACATAAGAATGCTCCTATATAATCAGTTCCTGTATTCCCGCCTTATTCTAAAGCATCTTAATACTGACCAATATAAAATACTCCTAAAAACATATCATCTGGAATGTTATGCCTCAAAACATGATTGCAGAACAAAGATTGAAGAACTCTTGTTTCGTGTATTATTGTGCGGATTGTCGGTAAAAGCAAGAAAGATTTTCAAATTCATATTTACTATTTTCGATTTATGGTCGGTCTTGTCTTATTTGTTCAATTCTTCCCTAATGTTCTGCGGCAGGGATGCTTCGAGGTGGGGGAATTTTTCGACGATGCGAAATATATCGGCCAAGTCCTTTTGCCGTTTGCTTTTGCGTCTGGTTTTATCCGAATATGCCCAAACCTTGCCCTGTAATACGTCTTCAACTCTTGCGACCCTCATCGTATAACCCAGCACGGTTTTATCATCTGCCTTTGAGACAAATCCCTGATATCGCGGGTCTGCCTGAAGTTGAATCCGCAGGTCGGAGTTTGGGCTGGAGATGTTGATGCTATGCTCGAATTGCTCGATTTTCAAGCCGAGTTCTTTGGCTGCTTTGCAAATAGCCCCGACATCTTCATTTGCCGCGACGACGTCCAAATCCAAGCTTACGACCGGCTCAACATAAGCGTTTACGGCAAGTCCTCCAATCAGGCAATACCGCGAGCCCGTTTCGGAAAGAATGTCCAGAAGAGTCTGGATAATGTCGGATTTGCCGTTTGCCAGCCGGTTAACGAATTCTTTACCCGTCATCGCATTTGTCCTTATGCCGAAGGTTGAATATCTCCTGCTTTGGGTATTATTGTGCCGATTGTCGGGAAAAGCAAGGAAAAGTATGGTCTTGCGTCTTGGGTCTGGTTCAGTTTGTCAATCCCGCGATTGCTGCACCTATCAATGTCGCATTTTCAACGCTGATTATGTCGAAGTAAATACATCGTTTGTTTTCGAGGTATTGCTTAAGGTAAAACTCGGTGCGGGATTTGAGGGATTTCATCTGATAAAAGGTCGTGCCTTCGGCCACAATGCAGATTGGTTTTGTGGGGTCGGTTCCCTGGCTTGATTTGATTGCCATAGCAGAGAGATTTATGGCGGTCAGTTTGGCTGCCCGTTCGGTCAATCGGTCGGCTATATAATATAAGGTAAGGGCGTCGTCAGGATTACCCTGTTTGCAGATGTTTGCGAGGAGATTGTTACCGTAGGGATAAAGCAAAAAATCGTTCATATCTTTGGTTTCGAGCTCGGACATTTCCCAGAGGGACCCGGCGACGGGAGTTGAGAACAGATTTTCAACGCACGCCTTTTGGATTGTTCGCAGGCAGAGGGGGCCAAGGTATGCTCCCGAAATCATTTTTTCGAATTTGTGGACGCCGGGATTAACGGTTGATTTGTCGAAGGCGATATCGCTTTTGCCCTGCCTGATTCTGCCGAAGCTGCCGGATTCGGTATTTATTATCTGTCTTTTCAATGGGTCGAGGTCTTTCGTCTTTTTGATATTGCTGTTTTTCTCGACGTAGCAGGTGTTTGTGCCGGTGCCAAGGATAAAGCCGATATAACTGCCAAATGTTCTATTTTGATAACCAATGCCAGCCACAAGGGTAGCGACGGTGTCGTTTAGCAGGACGATATGTTTTTCATCGCCGAGGCCCATCGAAACGATAGCGCGGTTGAGGTTCTCGCCGATGAGTTCGCCCTCGACTTCCTTTGCTTTGATTTCTTTTGAGCAGCGAATCAGCCGGCCGTCTTTATTGGGGAAAATTTCAACCGCGTATGAAAAACAAAAGCCGATATTGGCGGAAATCGCGATGACGTCTTTGAGGTAGCCGGCCATAACCTTGAAAAACTCGTCTTTGCTTATCTCGTGCTGGACGCCGGGCATTTTGAACATCTGGGGGTTTTCTATAACCGGTTTTCGGCGGTCGTCGAAGTGGACCGTTGCGACCCTGAAGTTTGTGCCGCCTGCGTCGGCGACGATGACGCGTTTGTTTATGGGGACTTCGGCAACGACATCAATATAGGTCGGTATCATATCTAAGGTGCTTTTTTTGCCGGCCAGACCTTTCTCCATCTCTTTAAGAAACGCGTTGACGTTTTTGTCGAAATCGACATCGAGGTAGTCCATCTGATATTTTTTAAGGAAGCGGACGACGTTCTGCATTATCTTATTCAACGGCTTGTCTCCTTATTCCGTGTAGCCATTGGGGTATTTGCTGTGCCATTTCCAGGCGGACTCGACGATTTTTTCGAGATTAGTCCATTTTGTCTGCCAGCCAAGCTCGTGTTTTGCCTTGGTGGAATCGCAGATAAGGACGGGAGAGTCGCCCGGCCTGCGTTGGGCCTCGACGACCTTGAAATCGGTTCCTGACACCTTTTTTACGGCGTTGATTACCTCTCGGACGGAGTAACCCCTGCCGTTGCCGAGGTTATAAATCATCTCGGTCTCTTTATCGAGTTTTTTAAGGGCAAGCAAATGCGCCCGGCAGAGGTCTTCTATATGGATGTAGTCCCGGATGCAGGTGCCGTCGGGGGTGGGGTAGTCGGTTCCGAAGATTTTGACTGCGTCGGATTTTCCCAATGCGGCGAAGATAGTCAGGGGAATCAGGTGCGACTCTGGATGATGGTCTTCGCCTAAGGTGCAGTTGTTGCCTGCGCCGCAGGCGTTGAAGTAACGAAGGGCGACGTAATGCAATTTGCCGGCCTTGGCCTGATGATGGCACATTCTCTCGACGGCTAATTTTGTCTCGCCATAAGGATTGATTGGCTTTGTGGGGGTCTGTTCAGTGATGGGCAGTTTCTCAGGTATGCCGTAAACGGCAGCGGTGCTGCTGAAGACGAATTTTTCGACGCGAGCCGATTCCATTGCGCTGAGTAACACCTGCGTATTGGAGACGTTGTTGTGGTAGTATTTGAGGGGATTACTAACGGATTCGCCGGCCTCGATGAAGGCGGCAAAGTGCATCACGGCTTCGATTTTATGTTTTTTGAGGGTTGTGACGAGCAGGTCGAAATCAGCCAAATCCCCTTCGACAAATTCGCATCCTTTGATTGCGGTCTTGTGGCCTTTGCTGAGGTTGTCGTAAACGGTTGGTTGATGTCCTTCGGTGGCGAGCATCACCGTCATATTGCTGCCGATGTATCCGGCTCCGCCGGCGACTAATATCCTCATTTTTTCGGTTCCTTCCCTGATGTGTTAAGTTGTTTCTTGTCCGCCAATAGGCGTGATTCAATACGTTTCAAAATTTCGGTTTCAAGCTGATTGTCTCTGCCGAGGTCCGTCCAGGTGATGTTTGCTTTTTGCTCGTGACCGAGTTTGAGCTTTTGCGCGGAGCGACGGCTTTCGGCAAGGTTCGTATAGCCCTTTCCGGCGGCGTCCTGGTCCTGCGGCAGACTCAATCTTTGAGTGGTTGCCCTGCAGTTGATGCAGAGCTGGCCGGATTGTTTGCTTAAATTAAGCTCGACGGTCCTGCGTATGCTGTGGAGGTCTGCTTCGGCGCGGTTGAATGAGCCGACATTGTCGGTTCGCCAGAATTCAAACGTCTGTGCGCCGGACAGCGGGTTTGTTCTTATGTAGCCGGTTTCGACGTCAAGCTTTTCGATGGAGAAGTGCATCCCAGTCAAAACCTGCTCGGCGACCGCCATCGCGTCGGTTTTGGCTGCGGCTGGAACGCAGAGGCGGTCTGTCGTTTTGATGTATTTGTTTTCTGCGCAGCCAGCCAGCCCAAAGAGCACCGCATAAATAAGCAGTTTGTGTAATCCTGATTTGGTCATTGTTCGCACCTTAAATAATATCGTGGGTGATTATATGTTAGCGTTGCCGAATGTTAAAGGGTTTTTGGCTGACGGGTCGATAAGAACAATAGCGGCGCAAATTGATTTTACCGCAGAGCACGCCGAGACCGCAGAGAAAAAACTAAATAACCTCTGCGAACTTTGCGGTCTCTGCGGTGAGAAGAGGGAATTTCTATGCCTTCAGTCCAGGCGCAGGCAATCGCAAACAAATTAGATACATTGCCATTGGGTCGGCTGGTCAGGGACTTTTTAAGCTACCTGACAGTCGAAGGGGGATTGTCTGACAACACGATTCAGGGGTATGGGCGGGATTTGAGGGATTTTTTGGAGTTCTGTAAGGCGAACAAGGTTGGGGAACTGCGGGGGATTACGCCGGCGGTCATTCAGAAATATATGATGATACTGGCCAAGGCCAATAGGGCGGAGGCGTCGGTAAAAAGAGGTTTGGTGGCGATAAGGATGTTTTTGCGGTTCGGCAAGCTCAACGGGCTGGTTGAGGATGATTTCACGGGGATTCTGGAGGGGCCTAAGCTGTGGCAACGGCTGCCGATGGTGTGCAGTAAAAAGCAGGTGGTGGATTTGTTGGAGGCGCCGTCGCCGAAGGAAAAGTTTTACCTGCGGGATAAGGCGATGCTGGAACTGTTGTATGCGACGGGTGTCAGGGCTGGGGAGTTGGCTGGCCTAAAGGTTACTGACTTGCAACTGGAGGTCGGATATTTGCGATGCAAAGGCAAAGGCAATCGGGAACGGGTGATTCCGCTTGGCAGGGTGGCGGCTGGTGCGACGCTGGAATACTTAAGGGATTTGAGGCCGAAGTTAGCCAAGCCCTTTAGCGGGGATTCTTTGCTGCTTTCTCGAACCGGCAGGCAGATGAGCCGTATTGAAATCTGGCGTCTTATCAAGAGGTATGCGGCTCGTGCCGGGATGTCTCGGAATTTGACGGTGCATACGTTGAGGCATTGTTTTGCGACGCACCTGCTGGCCGGCGGCGCGGATTTACGCAGCGTGCAGGAGATGCTTGGCCACGTGGACATATCGACGACGCAGATTTATACGCACGTTGACCAGGAACGATTGCGGGAGATTCACAGGAAATACCACCCCCGGCCATAAAAATATATGTTTGTGCGGTTTTGCAGAAAATCAGCGATTGACGCGTGTTGGCGTTTGGGATTATCATCGAGGCGGGTTCACGTTGTGGGCAAGTGTACTAATAAGATGTTGGGGATAGTAATGCGACGGCTGTATTTACTGGTTTTCTTGATGTTGTTGCTGGCGGGGTGTCAACAGGAGGCGGTAAAGACGGACAAGTACAGGCCTGCCTTACGGTCCGCGGAGAAAGCGATGGCTTCGACGGCGGAGCCGGCCTCGCGAGCGGATGTCGAGACCCAGTTGAAGATAAACCAGGAGGCCCTTTTCCGTGGCGCGACGGAGGAGATTCGGGTGGATGCCGCGATGGTAATGCTGTTTAGCGACAGCCCGCGTGCCAGGCAGATTCTGATAGATGCACTGAAGCAATCGGAGAATAAGCCGGCACGGGTGGCGGTTTGCAAGGCGCTGACGGCCAGCAGAGAAACGAGACGGCCGGTAAAAGACGAGAGGGATTTTATTGAGCCGTTGGCGGAGGTTTTGAGGACTGAAGAAGGTGGCACGGCGAAGTCTGCGGCGGAAGCGGCGCTGCTTTTCGACTATGACGAGATATCGGATGTCCTGGAGCCGATGGCCAAAGATGCCACGCTGCCGGTAAAGGCGAGGTTGAATGCGATATACGCGATGAAGGTGCAGCTCGATATAAGGGCGATAACCCGGCTTGTGGAGCTTGTGGATGACAAGGACACCCAGGTTTCGTCCGCCGCCCGTGAAGCACTTCGTTCGATAGGCGTGCCTGTGGGCAGAGACGCGAGGAGCCGTGCGCAAATTTTGGCCGAATTGCGAACCAGGGGTATGGAGAGGTTTCAGCGCGATTGGATGGTTCGGCAGGAATCGCGGGTGAGCGAATTGGAGAAGGAGCGGGACCTGTGGCGAAAATTGTATATAGGCGCGCTCGACAGGATATATGAGGGGCTTGGCGACGAGGGACAGCGAGGCAAGTTCCTGACGGAACAATTGGGCAATTCAGAGTCGGCGGTTCGGCTGTGGGCGCTGGATAAGGTATCGCAGTGGCGTGTGGGGACACAGGCGAAGCTGCCGGCTGAGGTTGGGCCTGTTTTGGTGAAGCTGGTCTCCGACGGCAACAGGGACGTGCGTCTTGCGGCTGCGAAGCTGCTTTCGTTGACGGGCGAGCTGGGTTCTGTGGAGCGTCTGGCCGAGCAGTTCAAAATCGAGCAGGATGAGGAGGTGAAGCTGGAGCTGTTTGCAGCGCTTGGTGCGGCTTGTCATTACGCGCTTGTTCCCACGTCCGGGAATCAGCTTTCGCCGGAGCTGCGCAAACAGACGCTGGAATGGGCGGCAGGATACTTAAACGACCGGGATGCGAAAAAATCTTACAGGGGTGCTGAGGTAATAAGGAAATTACTCGAGACGGGCGGGCTTTCCGGGGAAGAAGCCGCAAGGTATCTGGATATGCTCGTCGAGAGGTACAAGCAGGGTGGGCAAACCAGTGATGGGATGCTGCGAGGCGAGCTGCTCGGGACGATGGCGAGATTGTGCGGGCAGAGTGCTTACAAGACGGAGTCTGCGAAACTATTCGCCGGTTTGTTCGAACAGGCGTTGGGTGATGAAATCGACCTTGTCAGAGAAGCGGCGGTGGACGGGCTTATCTGTATTGACAAGCCAAAGGCGCTAAAACTCCTGGCTAAAGATTTTGTGAACGACCACAGCCAGATAGTCAGAAACAGGGTGATGGAGCTTGCAGGGGAAGTGGGGGGCAAAGACGACTTGTCGTGGCTGTGGGAGAAGCTCGGGACCAATGCCGAAAGCAAGGCGGCATGGCAGGCGATGCTGAAGATATTTAATGGCTGCGACGTCAATGTTATTGAGGGCTGGCTGGGCAGGTTCGATTTGCAGCCGAGCAGGCAAAAATTAGCCGACGAGCAGTGGATATCTTTCCTGGAACTGGCGGAGCGTAAGGCGATTGCTGAGAACCGCGCCGGTACGGTTAGGACTGTCCGGGAGAAATTGGCGCGGCTGTACAGCGGGGCTGGGCAATTTGAGCAGGCGGCTGAGTGCTTAGGCAAGTTACGGGAGTCGGCCAAGACCGCAGGGCAAAAGGACGCGGTTTTGGGGCAATTAGTGGATGTGTACCTGCGTTGGCCAAAGGTGGAGGCGGCGGCCAGGCTTATAGGTAACTGTTTGTTGGAAGGGGACTTAGGCACGGATAGTGCGGTTATTCGTTCGATAGAGGCATTTTGGGATAATCCATCGGGCGGGGCTGACCCTAACGTGGTATTGGAATCTCTGCGGAAAATCAAGCAAGCCGACCAGCGGCCGATGTGGGAGCAGCAGTTGGCCCGCTGGGGCAAACGTTTTGGCTCTGCTTGGCAGGGGGAAGGTTCTCCGGCTGGCGGCGGATAGAGCGGCTGAAATTGCGTGCAGTGAAGGGGCTTTTGAGTGCCAGACGGGATTGAATGGGGGAGGGGGAAAAAATTTTGCATTTTTTTTATTTTTTGTGTTTGCAGGTTGGCTGAGATTTTTGTAAACTGCGCTACTTACATTACGTTATTTGGTTTTGATTGGGCATCAGTGTAGGTTTATTTCTGTGTGTGTAAAGGCGGCATAGGTTTTTTTGGGCCTGCGGCTGAGCGTGGGGACTGTTTTTAGCTCCCGCCTTTGTATTTGTGTGTCGCAGGGAGTATCTTTATAGATTGCTGCTGTAGCTCAGATGGTAGAGCGCGTCCTTGGTAAGGACGAGGTCATGGGTTCAATTCCCATCAGCAGCTAAGTGAAGACATTTCAGGCCGAGGCGCCGGAAAGATGCGAGTGCCTCTGGCGGAGAGTTGATTATATTAAGAGGCAGTTTCGGTTTGAGGCGGCGTTACATCAGGAAACAGATTAAGGAAGAAACAGTGCAGATTGGAGGTTCATAAACCTATGGCTAAGGCAGTATTCGAGCGGACGAAGCCACACGTCAACGTCGGGACGATAGGCCACGTTGACCACGGCAAGACCACGTTGACCAGTGCGATGACTAAGGTAATGGAGATGAAGGGGCTGTGTAAGTTCAAGAGTTACGATGACATAGCGAAGGCCTCGGAGTCGCAGGGCCGGCGTGACCCTACAAAGATTCTGACGATTGCGACAGCGCACGTCGAGTACATTACGGAGAATCGGCATTATGCGCACGTGGACTGTCCAGGCCATGCTGACTACGTGAAGAACATGATAACAGGCGCAGCTCAGATGGATGGCGCTATCTTAGTGGTCAGCGCATACGACGGGCCGATGCCTCAGACTCGCGAGCACATACTTTTGGCCCGTCAGGTCAACGTGCCGAGGATAGTGGTGTTTCTCAATAAGGTTGACCTGGTGGACGACAAGGAGCTGGTCGATTTGGTTGAGATGGAGGTGAGGGACCTTCTGAACAAGTATGAGTTTCCAGGCGATGAGACGCCTATTATTCGTGGCTGTGCGATACAGGCGATGAATGCCAAGTCGCTGGATGACCCCTCGTGCGGACCGATAGTTGAGCTGCTCAAGGCGATGGATGAGTACATTCCCATTCCGGTTCGTGAAGTTGACAAGCCATTCCTTATGCCGGTGGAAGACGTGTTCAGCATAAAGGGCCGGGGCACGGTCGGCACAGGCAGAGTTGAGCGAGGCGTTGTGAAGGTCGGCGAAGAGGTTGCGATTATAGGTCTTGCCAAGGAGACCCGCAAGACGGTGGTGACGGGTGTGGAGATGTTCAATAAGACGCTGGACGAAGGCCGGGCGGGTGACAATATTGGTGTGCTGCTGCGAGGCGTTGAAAAACAGGACCTGGAGCGAGGGCAGGTTATAGCGGCTCCCGGGAGCATCACGCCGCACACCAAGTTTATGTCCGAGGTGTACGTGCTGACGAAAGATGAAGGTGGTCGTCATACGCCGTTTTTCCCGGGCTATAGGCCACAGTTCTACTTCAGGACAACGGACGTGACGGGGACCGTCAAGACCCTGCAGAGTCGCGACGGCAAAGCCGCTGAGATGTGTATGCCCGGCGATAACATAGCGGCGGAAGTTGAGATTATCTCCCCGATAGCGATGGAAGAGGGGCTTCGGTTCGCCATTCGAGAGGGTGGCCGGACGGTCGGCGCAGGTGTGGTAACGAAGATTCTTGAATAGCGTTGGAAAAAGGCGCGGCAGGACCTGGTTGAATGGCTAAAAAAAGCAAAAGGGAAAACGTTTGGCTTGAGTGCAAAGAGTGCGGACAACAAAACTACCGCACCAACATTAGCGTTGCCGAAGGCAGTCCCAAACTGGAATTGAAAAAGTTCTGCAGGTTTGAGCGCAAACATACGGTGCACAAGCTGCGGCGTAAATAAAGGGGGCTTGTGCTGTGCAGCGAAGGCCCGATATATCGAGATTTCGCAGGGTAGATATTGATTCGGCGATGGGACGAATAATAGGCCAGTAGCTCAATTGGCAGAGCGTCGGTCTCCAAAACCGAAGGTTGGGGGTTCGATTCCCTTCTGGCCTGGTGTGTGGCCAGTCGCCGACGCTCCAAAGCTATGGCGACGGAGCGTGGTTTAGGTGAGGCGATGACTTCGCAGGATAGTAGCGGTCAGGCAGGCATTTAGGTGTGGTATGAATTTGAACGTTTATAAGCGTGGGCAGGGCAGATATACGCGGATGGGCACCGTCGCAGGCGGCGCGGCGATAATGGCACTCGGGTGTTTGCAGCTCTACCGAACTCTCGAGGCGGCAGACGTAGGATTGTGGGTTGAGACAATGGTGTCTGCGGGGCTGTTTCTGGTCGTGGCGGCATCAATGCTGTGGCTGGTGAACAAGCCGAACGTCGCCGACTTTATGATTGCCGCCGAAGGCGAGATGAAGAAGGTCAACTGGTCCACCAGACAGGAAGTGGCGGTTTCGACGTTTGTTGTGATTGCGGTGGTAGTTATCCTGGCGGTGCTGCTGGGTGTCGCGGATTTCAGTCTTCAGTTGTTTTTCTCCTGGCTGTTGCTGTAGGAGTCGGGTGCGCAAGCCAAGTTTGAGGGCATAATTGTTAAGGTATTGAGTCGGGGCATTTTTATGAAATGGTACGTGCTGAGAGTTGCGTCAAATAAGGAGATGCACGTAAAAGAGGTGCTTTCGCAGAAGGTCAAGGCGGCCGGCTTGACTGATGTTATCGGCAGGATTGAAGTGCCTGTCGAGAGGGTCAAAAAGGTTCGCGGGAACAAGCAGACGGTTCACAAGCGAAAGCTGTACCCCGGCTACGTTTTTATGGAGATGGAGACCGCGGATGCCGGGCGAGTGCCGGAGAAGGCGTGGTTTGCGATAAAGGAGGTTCCCGGGGTCGGTGATTTTGTCGGCACGGAGGGTATTCCGACGGCGATGCGTGATACGGACGTGGCAAAGATGATGCAGGAGGTTGAAAAGCCGGAGGAGACGCCGAGTATCAAGGTTGACTTTAAGAAGGGCGACCAGATTAAGATTCGGGAGGGTCCGTTCGAGAGTTTCGAGGGGACTGTAGAGACGATAGACCAGGACCGCGGGATAGTAAAGGTGATTGTGGAGATATTCGGGCGAAGCACGCCATTGGATATAGAATACTGGCAGATAGAGAAGGTGTAACTTGGCCGGCGCCGCGGGTTGATTGTGGGGCGGCTTGGTGTGAAGGTGAAGAATGGCAAAGAAGGCAGCAGTAAAAGGCGTTAAGGAGTTATTGGTAAAGATAAAGCTGCAGGCGTCCGGCGGGCAGGCGACGCCTGCGCCGCCGATTGGTCCTGCGCTGGGCCAGCACGGCGTCAACATCGGGCAGTTTGTGTCGCAGTTCAATGAACGGACGAAAGACCTCAACGGGACGACGGTGCCCGTTGTGATATCGGTTTATACGGACAAGAGTTTTACGTTCGAGGTGAAGAGTCCGCCGGCGGCTGTTTTGTTAAAGCAGGTGGCGGGCGTTGCCAAGGGCAGCGGCGTGCCGAACAAGGAAAAGGTGGGCAAGGTAACTGCCGAGCAGGTGCGCAAAATTGCCCAGACCAAAATCAAGGACCTCAATGCATACACCCTGGAGCAGGCCCAGAAGATTATCCGCGGCACGGCCCGGAGTATGGGTATTGAAATTGAAGGTTAAATAACAGCGAACCAAAGAAGATTAGAGACGCAGATTTATGACACTTAGAGGCAAAAGATACCGGAAAGAAGCTGAGCAGGTCAGCGAGGCGCCGGTCGGCCTGGCAGAGGCGGTGGCGAAAATCAAGTCGTTCAACTCGACGAAGTTCGACCAGACGGTTCAATGCGTGTTCTGGCTGGGCATAGACCCGAAGCAGTCGGACCAGATTATCCGCGGTGCGATATCACTGCCTCACGGGATAGGCAAACAAAAGAAGGTTATCGCGTTCTGCGAGGGGGCGGACGTTGAGGCGGCCAAGCAAGCCGGCGCCATTGAGGTGGGCTGCGAAGAGCTGGTCGCCAAGATACAAGGCGGGTGGGCGGATTTCGACGTGGCTATTGCATCGCCGAAGGTAATGGGCAAGGTCGGCAAGCTGGGTCGTGTTCTTGGGCCGCAGGGGAAGATGCCGTCGCCGAAGAACGGGACGGTTACGCCGGATGTTGCTACGGCGGTGCGTGAGTTTGCGGCGGGCAAGGTGGAATTCAAGAACGATGCCGGCGGAAACGTCCACATGGTGGTCGGCAAACAGAGTTTTGACGCCCAGAAGCTGATAGAGAACATCGATGCGGTTATCTCGCATATAAAGAAGATTAAGCCGGCAAGTACGAAGGGGACATATATAAAGAAGGTATGTATAGCCGCGGCGATGAGCCCGAGTGTAACTGTTGCCGTGTAGGCGGAAGTCGGCTTTCGTTGCGTATGAAGTTTGTGAAAGAATCAGGCACTCGTCTCGGCGAAGGCAAGAGCTATGGGTGTAAGCAATTGCTAAAGACGCCGAGCCGTAGCCGGAGGTGAAAAGATGAGCAAATACGTTAAAGAATTGCTGCGTGGTGAGCTGGAAAAGAGGATAGTTGATGAGCACGTCATTGATTTTGTCGTCATCAGCACGCAGGGGGTGGGCGGGGTTGAGAATAATGTGATGCGCGGGGCACTCAAGCAAAAGGGCGTCAAGCTGATGGTTGTGAAAAACGCGCTGGTCAAGAGGGCTTTGGCGAATTTGAAGATGGAGGCGGCGACGGCGCTTTTCACGGGGCCTTGCGCGATTGCTTACGGCGGCGACAGCATAGTGGACGTGGCCAAGAATCTGAGTGAATGGATAGGCAAGGTGCCGGCCATTCATATAAAAGGCGCGTTTCTTGAAGGTGCGGTCCTGGACAGCAAGAGGGCAGAGGGGCTGTCTAAAATGCCAAGTCGGGCCCAACTACAGGGCAGTATAGTTATGCTGGCCCAGTCGCCTGGGGCGAAGCTGGCCGGCGCGATAGTATCAGGTGCGGGTATTATAGCCGGTTGCATAAAGGCGATGGTTGAAAAAGGTGAAAAGGCGGAGAAGCAGGCCGCTTAGAAGGTAATTACAGGCGAATATGAACAGCCCGGGTGGTTGTCCCCGCACCGTCCGGTGCGGGGTTAAACGGGGCGGCGTAGCCCCGGCTACCATTGGGCGATTGGATATAGGAGCTGAACAAAATGGCAGAAGAAGCAAAAGAGGCAAGAAACTGGAGTGACGACGTAAAGAAACTTGGCGATGCGATAGTAAAGCTGACGCTGATGCAGGCGAAGGAGCTTGGCGATTATCTCAAGGAAGAGTACGGCATAGAGCCGGCTGCGGGCGGTGCGGTTATGATGGCCGGTCCCGTTGGCGGCGGTGCAGCGGCGGAAGCGGCGCCTGAGAAGACGATGTTTGACGTCATTCTCAAGACGGTCGGCGACAAGAAGATTCAGGTTATCAAGGAGGTCAGGGCGTTGACCGCGCTGGGGCTGAAAGAGGCCAAAGACCTCGTTGAGGGTGCTCCCAAGCCGGTCAAAACCGGTGTGAGCAAGGATGAGGCGGAGGCGGCGAAGAAACAGCTTGAGAGCGCCGGTGCGGCGGTTGAAATCGCGTAGCGAATGTGCGGGTCGGCCTGGTTGTCGGCAAAATGACGGGTTTAGAAAGCATATTTGAATTGCCGTTTAGTCGGGAGTAGCAAATGGCTGAGTTGAAAGTGCGCAATTTCGGCAAGATGCGGGAGACGGTTGAGATTCCGGACCTTGTGGCGATACAAAGGAAGGGCTACGAGGAGTTTCTTCAGAAGGACGTGCCGCCGACGAAGCGTGCGAACAAGGGGCTGGAGGATCTGTTTCGTGAGACCTTTCCGGTAGAAAGTTACGACAAGGGGATAACCCTGGAGTATCTGTATTACGAGCTGGAGCAGCCGAGATACTCGATAACGGAGTGTCGGCAGTTGCGGCTCACGTACGGGTATCCCTTGAAGATTACCTGTCGGCTGCGGAACAAAGACGGGCAGGACATAGCCGAGCAGGCGATATATCTGGGCGAGATACCAGTGATGATAGGCGGCGGCGAGTTTATCATCAACGGCGCCGAACGCGTTATCGTCAGCCAGTTGCACAGAAGCCCCGGAGTGGATTTTCTTATCGAGAGCAAGGAAGGCGACCGCATACTGCACGGGGGAAGAATTATCCCTGAACGTGGGAGCTGGATAGAGATAAGCGTTACGCACAAAGACGTGTTAGTGGTGAAAATCGACCAGTCGAGCAAGATTCCCGCCACGGTTCTCCTGCGTGCGCTAAGCGTCGATATGGGCACCACCGAGCAGATAATTCGTCGGTTTTACGAGACAAAGGAAGTTCAGAAAGGCCGGCTGACGCCTGATATGTGGGCGGTGCGGGATATTGTGGATACCGAAAGCGGCGAGATTATCGTCAAGGCCGGTGCGCAAATCAGCGATAAGGTCTCGTTCATTCAGCAAAGTGAAATAAAGCGTATCGAGGTTGTGGAGGGGGTGCGGGACGCGCTGATTTTTAATACTCTTGCGGAGGACGACTGCAAGAGTCACGAGCAGTCGCTGTTGAAGTTTTATATCAGATTGCGGCCAGGCAACCCGCCCAACCAGGAGAAGGCCAAACAGTTCTTTGACGAGAAGTTTTTTGACGTGAATCGGTATCGGTTAGGCAAGGTAGGGAGGTTCCGGCTGAACCGCAAGTTTGGGCAAAATGTTGCCCTCGATAAGATGACGCTTCGGGCCGAGGATTTCGTCAACGCGATGAAATACATCATCGGCTTGCGGAACAACGAAGGCGAGGTTGACGACATAGACCATCTGGGCAACCGCCGGCTTCGGACGATTGATGAGCTGGCCGGGGGCGAAATCCGCAAGGGGCTTTTGAAGCTTCGCAAGACCGTGCAGGAACGGATGAGCACGATGAAGGACAGCGAGCAGCCGCTGCGGATTGCAGATCTGGTCAACTCAAAGAGTGTTTCGAGCAGCATCAACTTTTTCTTCGGGCGAGGAGAACTAAGCCAGATTGTGGACCAGACCAATTCGCTGAGCCAGTTGACTCACGAGAGACGGCTGTCGGCGTTGGGGCCTGGCGGGTTGAACAGGAGGCGGGCGGGTTTTGAGGTCCGCGACGTGCATATCAGCCACTACGGGAGGATTTGCCCCGTCGAGACGCCGGAAGGAACAAACATCGGCCTGATAAGCTCGCTTGCGATATTTGCGACGGTTGACGAATACGGCTTTTTGCTGACGCCTTATTACAAGGTCGAAAAGGGCAAGTTGACAAACGAAGTCGTTTACCTGCGGGCAGATGAGGAGATGAGAGCGATATTCGCTCCGCCCAGCGAGGTTGATATTGGGAAGGGCAGGATACGTGAGGGAATAGTGTTGGCTCGACAGCATGGAGAGCTTGCCCAGGTGTTGAGTGATGAGGTCAATTACGTTGACGTCTCGCCCAAGCAGATTGTGGGTTTGTCGGCTGCGCTGATACCTTTTTTGGAACATGATGATGCAAACAGGGCACTTATGGGATCGAATATGCAACGGCAGGCGGTGCCACTTTTGAGAGCCGAGGCGCCGCTGGTGCAGACGGGGATGGAGGAGGTGGCGGGGCGGTATTCGAGTATGGCCGTTCGCGCGCAGAAGGCGGGGGTGGTTACCGACGTCGACGCCCTCAGGGTCGTCATCAATCATACGGATGAGTACGAACTGGAAAAGTTTTTCGAATTAAATGAGAGGACTTGCCTGAATCAAAGACCGGTCGTCAAGCTGGGACAGAAGGTTGAGAAAGGGCAGGTGATAGCGGATGGCGGGGGTACGGTGGAGGGTGTGCTGGCGCTGGGCAGAAACGTGCTGGTGGGTTTTATGTCATACGAGGGGTTCAACTTTGAGGACGCGATAATTGTCAATGAGCGGCTGGTCAAGAACGACAGCTTCACGAGCATTCATATCAATGAGTTTGACGCTGAGATACGCGAGACGCCGTTGGGCAAGGAGGAGTTTACAAACGACATCCCCAACGTCGGCGAAAGGGCGTTACGGAACCTCGATGAGCACGGGGTTGTGCGGGAGGGCACCAGGGTTCTGCCGGGCGACATTCTGGTCGGCAAGGTGGTGCCGAAGGGCAAGACCGAGCTTACGCCAGAGGAGAAGCTTTTGCACGCGATATTCGGCAGGGCCGGTGAAGATGTGAAGAATGATTCGCTTGAGCTGCCGAACGGCTACGAGGGGGTTGTGATTAAGACCGAGCGGTTTGTGCGGCGCGGGTCAGGCGGCGAGGAGGGCAAGAAGGCGCTGGCCAGCCAGATAAGAGCGTATGAAAAGGAGATGAGGAACAGCCAGTGCACAATCTTCAGGCAGATGATAGCCGCGATGCACGAGAAGTTTGAGGTCGATGTTATTGACCCGTCCACCAAGCAAAAGGTCGGCGTCAGCGAGGACGACGAGGTAGTCTGTGAGCAGGTCGAAAGCTGGGACATCAAATGGGTCAAGCCGGCGGCGATGCGTGAAAAGGTGGAGAAACTCGTTGAGAAGTTCATCGAGAAGATAAATGCGTTTGAGGAAGAGAAGAAGAGACGCATCGAGCGGCTAAAGCACGGCGACGAACTGCCCAGCGGCGTGATAGAAATGGTCAAGGTGTGTGTTGCGACCAAGCGGACGATGTCGATTGGTGATAAGATTGCGGGTCGCCACGGCAACAAGGGGGTTATTGCGAAGATATTGCCCGAGGAAGATATGCCGTTTTTGGAGGATGGCAAGCCGCTTGACATTCTGCTCAACCCGCTGGGCGTGCCCAGCCGAATGAACGTCGGGCAAATCCTCGAAACGCACCTCGGCTGGGTGGCGAAGGTGCTGGGCTTTACGGCGATTACGCCTGTCTTCGACGGCGCCAAGGAGCACGACATCAGGCAACTGACGGAAGAGGCCAACGAGATGATGAAGCGGCGAAAGAGCGAGCTTAAGGAGGGAAATGAGCCGCCCGCTGATGATGAGCTTTTCGTGAACATCCCCAAGTCGCTCAAGGCGCAGTTGTATGACGGGCGGACTGGAGAGCCGTTCGACCAGCAGGCGACGATTGGATATATTTATATAATGAAACTGCATCACCTTGTTGACGACAAGATTCACGCGCGTTCGACGGGTCCTTACAGTTTGATAACGCAGCAGCCTTTGGGCGGAAAGGCACGGACCGGCGGTCAGAGGTTCGGCGAAATGGAGGTCTGGGCGTTGGAGGGTTACGGCGCGGCTTATACGCTTCAGGAGATGCTGACCGTCAAGAGCGACGACGTTGAGGGTCGCACCAAGATATATGAGTCGATGGTCAAGGGGCAGAACACGCTCGAAGCGGGGACTCCTCTTTCCTTTGACGTGCTGTGCAATGAGATAAGAGGGCTGTGTTTGAACATCCAGCTTGAGAAAAAGCGGTTAGGAACAACGGTTTTTTGAGGTTGACAGAGGGTCGGGGTAGACTCTTACAGGTTTTAATAGGGTCGTTATTGGAGTCAGAGATAAAATGATTAGCAATATCTATGATCGGATAAATGATTACGGTTCGGTCAAGATTTCGCTTGCAGGTCCCAACGATATTCGAAGTTGGTCGTTCGGGGAGGTTCGCAAGCCGGAGACTATCAACTACAGAACCTACAGGCCCGAAAAGGACGGCCTGTTCTGCGAGAGGATATTCGGGCCTGAGAGGGACTGGGAGTGTGCCTGCGGAAAGTATAAGGGAACCAAGTATAAGGGGATTATCTGTGACCGTTGCGGGGTGAAAGTAACCCACAGCAGGGTTCGACGAAAGAGGATGGGGCATATCAACCTCGCTTCGCCATGCGTGCATATATGGTTTTTCAAGGCCGTGCCAAACCATATGGGAACGATTCTGGGGATGAAGGGGTCATACATCGAGAAGGTAATATACTTTCAGGACTATGTGGTCAGCGACCCCGGGGAAAGTCCGCTCAAAATCGGGCAGTTGCTTACCGAGGAGGAATACAGAGAGGCCGTCAACAAATACGGCAACTGTTTCAAGGCGTTGATGGGGGGAGAGGCCATAAAAGCGCTGTTGGCACGGCTTGATTTGGATGCGCTTAGTTCGGAGTTGCGGGCCGCGATTGGCAAGACCACCAGCGGTCAGCGGATGAGAGAGCTGAGCAAGCGTCTCAAGACGGTGGATGCAATAAAGAGCAGCAATAATAAGGCGGAGTGGATGGTGCTTGAGGTGGTTCCGGTTATACCGCCTGATTTGCGTCCTCTTGTGCTTTTGGAGAGCGGCAATTTTGCGACCAGCGACCTCAACGACCTTTACAGGAGGATAATCAATCGGAACAACCGGCTGAAAAAGCTGATGGACCTGAATGCTCCGGAGGTGATTATTCGCAACGAGAAGAGGATGCTGCAGCAGGCGGTGGATTCGCTTTTGGATAACGGCAGGTGTCGCAGGCCGGTGTTGGGGAGCAACAATCGGCCGCTGAAGAGTCTTAGCGATATGATAAAGGGCAAGCAGGGACGATTCAGAGAGAACCTGCTCGGAAAGCGTGTTGATTATTCGGCCCGGTCGGTAATTGTGGTGGGGCCGACGATGAAGCTTCATCAGTGCGGCTTGCCGAAGAGGATTGCACTGGAGCTGTATCAGCCGTTCATTATCCGCCGGCTCAAGCAAAGCGGGCTTGCCGACACCATCAAAAGCGCCAAGAAGATGATTGAGCGTCGCGGCGAGCAGATATGGGATATTCTGGAGGATGTGATTCACCAGCATCCAGTGCTTCTTAACCGTGCGCCAACTCTGCACAGGATGGGTGTGCAGGCCTTTGAGCCGGTGCTGGTGGAGGGAAACGCGATAATGCTGCACCCGCTGGCCTGCAAGGGGTTTAATGCGGACTTTGATGGCGACCAGATGGCGGTGCATCTGCCTTTGAGCGTAGAGGCCCAGACCGAGGCGCATACGCTGATGATGACGACGAACAACGTTTTCTCGCCGGCCAACGGTTCGCCGATGGTGGGGCCTTCGCAGGATATGGTGCTGGGCAACTACTATCTGACCTGTATGTTGCCGGGCTTGAAGGGCGAAGGTGCGGTGTTCAAGGACACGTTTGAGGTGCTGCTTGCTTATGATATGGGCAAGATTGCCTTGCACGCCAGGGTTAAAGTCCGGATTAACAAACTCGTGGTCAATGAAGGCGAGCGTGCGACGAAGGTGCAGGGTGGGATTCGGCCGATTGTGGTTGAGACAACAGCGGGCAGATGTATATTCAACGACATCCTGCCGGTCAAGATGCCGTTCTACAACTGGATGATGGGACAAAAACAGTTGAGCCAGGTAATCAGCGACTGTTACGAGATTGCCGGAAGCGTCGCGACGGTCGATTTGTTAGACAGGATAAAGGACCAGGGATTCAGGCAGGCGACTCTGTCGGGGCTGAGTTTCGGGCTTATGGATTTAAAGATACCGCCCAAGAAGCAGGACATTATCGAAGAGACGGAAAAGAAGGTCAAGAAGATACAGAAGAACTATCTGGCCGGCGTATTAACCGAAGGCGAGCGGTATAACCAGGTTATCGACGCCTGGACCAGCGCGCGTGTGGCAGTAACCAGTGAAATGATGCGTGGTCTCAAGGAGGATACGAAGGAGGACGGTTCGCCGTATTTGAACCCGATTTACATTATGAGTATTTCCGGCGCGCGGGGCAGCGTTGACCAGATTCAGCAGCTTGCGGGCATGCGTGCACTGATGGCCAAACCCGGCGGGGAGATTATCGAGACGCCGATTAAGTCGAACTTCCGCGAGGGGCTGACTGTTCTTGAGTATTTCAGCTCGACGCACGGGGCCCGCAAGGGGCTTGCGGATACGGCGTTGAAGACGGCCAACTCCGGGTATCTGACGCGCAAGCTTATCGATGTGTCTCAAAACGTCATAGTTACCGAGCGGGACTGCGGGACGCTGCAGGGTATTACCAAGAGCACGATTGCCAGAGGCGAGCAGGTGGATATACCGCTGTCGCAGCTTATTATCGGCAGGACGGCCAGAGACAACATCCGTAATCCGATTACCGACGAGATGATAGTTCGGGAAAACGAGGTAATAACGCCTGAGGCGGCGGCGAAGGTTGAGTCGCTGGGGCTTGATGCAATCAGGGTGAGAAGTCCTTTGACCTGCGACAGTCCCTTTGGCATCTGCGCGAAGTGTTACGGCTGGGATATGAGCACGGGACAGCTTGTTGAGGAGGGGCTGCCTGTGGGGATTATAGCGGCCCAGTCGATTGGCGAGCCGGGGACGCAATTGACACTGCGAACCTTCCACACCGGCGGTATAGCATCGCGTGCCATTCTTGAGCGAGAGCAAAGGGCGACGCACGCGGGCAAGATTCGCTATCGCGACATAAATGCAGTTACGTTAAGCGCAGAGGACGGAAATTCGAAGAGGGTTGCCCTGAAGCGCAACGGAGAAATTGCGCTTCTGGATGATAAGGACCGTGAGCTTGACAAGTTCAAGGTGCCGTATGGAGCGGTTATTCGGGTTGCCGACGGCGAGCAGGTGAAAGCGGGGGCGATGTTGTTCGAGTGGGACCCGCACCGCACGCCGATATTGGCGGAAGTTTCCGGTATAATCCGTTTTGTGGATATTATCGAAGGCGAGACGATTCGGCTCGAGGAAGAGCGCAAAGGCCAGTCAGGTAATAAGCCGGTCGTAATCGAGCACAAGGGCGACAAGCATCCGCAGATTATGATAGAGGATACGGACGGCAAGATTCTTGACGTGCACTATCTGCCGGCAGGCGCCAGAATAGAGGTGTCGGAGGGACAGCAGGTTCAGGCGGGCCAGTTGCTTGCTCATCAGCCGAGAGCTACCGGCGGCACGCAGGACATCACCGGCGGATTACCGCGTGTGACGGAGGTGTTTGAGGCACGCAAGCCGAAGGAACCTGCGGCGATAGCGGAAATCAGCGGGCGCGTTGAGCTGAGAAGTGATAAACGCAAGGGCAAGATGACGATTATCATTCGGTCGGAATCGGGGATGGAGAAGGAGCACCACGTGCCGCGTGACAGACATCTGAATGTTCACACCGGCGATATAGTTGAAGCGGGTGATACCTTGACGGATGGTCCCTTGGTGCCGCACGATATTCTGCGGATAAAAGGTGAAGAGGCGCTGCAGAGATACCTGATAGGCGAGATTCAGAATGTGTACCGCGCGCAGAATGTGAATATCAACGACAAACACATTGAGATTATCTGCTCCCAGATGATGCGGAAGATTGAGATTGAGTCGGTAGGAGACGGTTCATTTTTGCCCGGTGAGGTTGTGGATAAGTTTGAGTTTCGCCGGGAGAACGTGCGACTGAACGACAGCGTCAGAATAGCCAGTGTCGGGGACGCCAGCGAGCTTAAGGAAGGTCAAGTCATTGACAAGGCAAAGCTTGCGGCCATCAACGAGAAACTCGAGGCAATTGGAGGCGAGCCGGCAAAGGGCAAGAAGCCGAGGCCGGCGACGGCGAAGACATTGCTTTTGGGGATTACCAAGGCGTCGTTGCGTTCGGACAGCTTCATTGCTGCGGCCAGTTTCCAGCAGACGACGAAGATATTGACGGAAGCTGCGTTAGGTGGTAGTATAGACAAGCTTTGTGGTTTGAAAGAGAACGTGATACTTGGTCATTTGATACCAGCGGGCACGGCGTTCAAGCCGTATCTGGAATTGAAGGTTAAGCATCTTGCCGAGGCGCCGTTGCCTAAGGAATTCAGAGAGGCCGGTGAGATTGAAGAGGCCAAGGCGGCGGAAGCGCGGGCGGAAGCCGCAATCAGGGAAGCATTGGGCATCAAGTAATTGGCTGGATTTGCACGAGACGTTGGAGCGATGAAGTTATGGCTACAATAAGTCAGTTGGTGAGAAGGCCGAGGGCCAAATCGAAGGGTCGTAAGCGACGGTCTGATATAAGCGGTTCGCCTCAGAAAAGAGGCGTGTGTCTGATTGTTCGGACGATGACGCCGAAGAAGCCCAATTCCGCTTTGCGGAAGATTGCGCGTGTTCGTCTGACCAACGGCAAGGAAGTTACGGCCTATATACCCGGGATAGACCACAACCTGCAGGAGCACAGCACGGTGATGATAAGAGGCGGCAGGGTGCGGGATTTGCCGGGTGTGCGTTACCACATTATTCGCGGGGTGCTGGATTGTGCCGGGGTGGCAAACCGCAGGCGCGGCAGAAGCAAATACGGCGCCAAGAGAGGGAAATAATCTACTGTTATGATTTGGATACGAGGCAGCGAGGAATAAAAGAATGGCCAAGAAAGCAACGGCATCGAAGGAGCAGTTGAAGCCCGACGGGAAATACAGCAGCAAGCTGGCCGGGAAGTTTATCAACTGTTTGATGCTGAAGGGTAAAAAGAGCGTTTCACAGCATATATTTTACCGGGCGATGGACATCATAGCCGAAAAGGAGAAAGCTGCGCCTGTGATAGAGATTTTTGAAAAGGCGGTAAACAACGTCAAGCCGATGATTGAGGTTCGCAGCAAACGTGTCGGCGGCGCAAGTTATCAGGTGCCGATGCAGGTAAGCTCCAGGCGTCAGCAGTCGCTTGCGATACGGTGGATACTTAATGCAGCCAGGGGCGCGAAGGGCAAGCCGATGTGCGAACGGCTGGCGGCGGAGCTTGTGGAGGCCTATAACGGCAGGGGCGGCGCGATGATGATGAGGGAAAACGTGCACAAAATGGCGGAGGCCAACAAGGCGTTCGCGCATTTCGCGTGGTAACAAAGGAATTTTGAACTGCCACGGTGCCTTGCGGCAAAAACCGTGGCAGTTTTTTTATACCCATACCCCCAAAGGGGGGCGGTGAGTTGAGATGATGTTTGACGAACTGGGTAAAATGCGCAATATAGGGATTATCGCCCATATTGACGCCGGCAAGACGACGGTGTCGGAGCGGATTCTCTATTATGCCGGCAAGACCTACAAGATGGGTGAGGTCCACGACGGCACCGCGGTGATGGACTATCTGGAGGAGGAGCAGAAAAGGGGGATTACCATTACTTCGGCGGCGACAAAATTTCCGTGGGGGGACGCTGAAATCAATCTGATAGACACGCCGGGGCATATTGATTTTACGGCTGAGGTCGAAAGGTCGCTGCGTGTGCTCGACGGCGCCGTGGTCGTTTTTGACGGCAGTGAGGGAGTGCAGGCGCAAAGCGAAACGGTATGGCGACAGGGACAGAAATACGGGCTGCCGTGTCTTTGCTTTATCAACAAGATGGATAAAGTCGGCGCAGATTTTGAAATGAGCGTCGATAGTATCCGGGAAAAGCTCGTTGCCAATCCGCTTGTTGTGCAGCTTCCGATAGGTGCGGCGGATAGTTTCGCCGGGGTAATAGACCTGGTCAGGATGCAGGCGGTGGTTTTCGACGTGAATAAACTGGGGGCGAGTTTCGAGGAGATTGAGATTCCCGCTGAATATCGCAGGGCAGTGAAGCAGGCCAGGCACGATATGCTTGAGCACGCCGCCGAGTTCGATGAAGAAATGATGGACAAGTACGTCCACGACAAGCTTGTGGAGGTGGAGCTTATCAACAGGGCGATGAGGAAGGGGACGCTGGCCGGCAAATTGCACCCCGTGTTTTGCGGGTCGGCTTTGCAGTATATTGGTGTGCAAAAGCTTCTGGACGGGGTTGTGTCGTATTTGCCGTCGCCATTGGACAAGCCCGCGATTGTTGCCCATAAGCCGGATGACGAGGAGAAGAAGGTTACAGTCAAGTGCGACCCTGCCGGCAGTCTTGTTGCGCTTGCCTTTAAGATTATCAGCGACTCGCACGGGGACCTGAATTTTCTGAGGATATATCAGGGGACGCTGAAGTCAGGCAGCAGGGTGCTGAATACGACGCGAGACAGGCGGGAGAATATCACGCGGATATTTGAGATGCACGCCAACGACCGCAAGATTTTAGAGCAGGCCCGCGCGGGGGATATAGTGGCGGTGGTTGGGCCGAAGCATACGTTCACAGGAGATACGCTTTGTGACCCGAAGAAGCCGGTTTTACTGGCGAGTATAAAATTTCCGCAGACGGTCATCAGTATGTCGATAGAGCCGCGAACGTCTGCGGATAGGAATAAGCTGGCCGATGCCCTTGATGCGTTGCGGCGGGAGGACCCCACCTTTGAAGCGAAGGTTGACCACGAAACCGGGCAAATGATCATCAGCGGGATGGGGGAGCTTCACCTGGAGATTTTGCAGCACAAACTGATGAAAGAAAGAGGACTGGACATCAGAGTGGGCAGGCCGCGAGTAGCTTATAAGGAGGCAATTACAAGACCAGCGGAGGCGGAAGGCAAGTTTGTCCGTCAAACTGGGGGAAGAGGGCAATATGGGCACGTTGTTTTGCGTGTGGAGCCGATGTTGACTGAGGATAGGCATTGGAGCCGCGAGATAGAGTTTGAAAATGAGGCCGGGGGCGATAGAGTGCCGAGAGAGTATGTAGGGGCGGTTGAAAAGGGGGTCAAGGATGCCCTGGGGACCGGTACTTTGGCAGGCTATCCCATTATGGGAGTTAGGGTTACGTTAATTGACGGCTCATACCATACCGTGGATTCATCGGATATTGCATTCGAGCAGGCGGCTGCAGTTGCGATTAAGAGTGTGCTTGCAAAGGCCGGCCCGGTGCTTTTAGAGCCGGTTATGCGGATTGAGGTAATTGTTCCGGAGGCCAATTTTGGGGTGGTGCAGGCCAGTTTGCTGGCCAAGAGGGGATTTATTACGGACAGCAAAATCCACGCTAAAATGCGGACAATTGATGCTATGGTGCCTTTGTCGGAGATGTTTGGGTATTCCAGCGAGATAAGAAGCGTGACCGCAGGGCGGGGCACGTTTACGATGGAGCCGTGCAGCTACGAGAAGGTGCCTGAGCAGATTGCCGAGCAGATTATAATTTGAAAAAAATTGTAAATTTTTTTTTGCAATTTGTTGACGGACGTTGGTTTGTGTGCTAAATTAGCGGTCTTTCAGCCGTAGCGAGCATTGCCAAGGACGGCTTTGCGTTAGACGAGTTGGGCTGTAGCACGTCTGCGAATCGTGGTCGTCAGGGATGGTTTGATTGATGGTTTGTTTTAACTAAGGGGTACGGCAGGGGCTGCCAATAAGCCCCCGCAGGGCCGAGAGGCGTTGTTGTTTGGGTCAATGGCCAGGTACGCCGTTTGAAGGTTTTAAGCCCCGATTCGTTAAGGAAGGCGATTTGGTAATCGAACGCCAGTGACCGCAGGTGTTCGGTAATCAGTCAATGCCTTTCCTGCCAAAAAAGGAAACAGGTTGCCGGCGACAGCAGAAGTTCAGACGGCAAGAGAGACATTTATTTTGCTGAGTCGGCGGCGGTGAAGGTGCAGTCCGCCTTCGGCGAGACCTCGCCTGCCGGCGGGTTTGTATGCAGATTGCGGTCACAGGTGCGAAAAAACAGGTTGCAATAATACTGAGAATTTGGGCGCAGGTTTATGGCCGGTGAGACAGAAAGAATAAAGATAAGAATGGAGGCATACGACCACAGGATACTGGATGCCTCCGCAAAGGAGATAGTAGAGCATGCCAGAAGGACGAATGCTCGTGTCAGCGGCCCTATTCCATTGCCGACTCGAATAGAAAGATACACTGTGCTGAGAAGTCCTCATGTTGACAAGAAATCACGCGAGCAGTTTGAATTGCGGACACACAAGCGTCTGATTGACATTCGCGAGGCGAATGCGCGGACGGTTGAGGTGCTTAATCGGCTGGTAGTGCCGGCCGGTGTTTTCGTAAAGATTAAGGCATAAGGTAGCAGGTCAGTAACAGGGAAGACAAAAGTGGCGATGCTGCTGGGAAAAAAGATTGGAATGACGCAGGTTTACGATGAGAAGGAACGGCTGTTGCCCGTTACGGTCATACAGGCCGGCCCCTGTGTCGTTACGCAGGTCAAGACCGTCGAGACGGACGGCTATAACGCGGTGCAGCTGGGTTATGACGACGTGAAGAAGTCCCGTATGAAGAAGCCGGAAATTGGTCATGCCGACAAGGCAAAAACAACGCCGAAGAGATTTGTCAGGGAAATGCGTTTGCCCAACGACGCGAAGATGGAATTCAATCCGGGTGATTCGATGACCGTTTCGGTGTTTGCCGACACAAAAAGAGTGGACGTCATCGGGACCAGCAAGGGCAAGGGCTTTGCCGGCCCGATGAAGCGATACCATTTTGGCGGCATGCCGGGTTCGCACGGGACCGAACGCAAACACCGTTCACCGGGTTCCCAGGCGGGTTATGGAACCGACCGAGGTCACGGCGGAAACATAAAAAAGGGCAAGAAGATGGGGGGGCATATGGGTGCGGTGCGAGTTACGGTCAAGACCCATCGGCTTGTCTCGATAGACCAGGAAAATCACCTGTTGGTAATCAAAGGGTCGGTGCCGGGGCCTGCGGGTGGTTATGTAGTAGTGCGCAGCGCGCAGAAAGGATAGCCATTAGCACTCGTCTCGGCGAAGGCAAGAGCTATGGGTATAAGCAATTGCTAAAGGCGCCGAGCCGGAGCCGGACAGGGCTTAGCAGATGATTAGTTTGCCTGTATATGATAGAGACGGTAGAGAGGTTGACAGCCTGAAGGTTGATAAGTCGGCGTTTGGGGGGCGGGTGAGGTACGCGTTGTTGAAGCAGGCGATAGTGATGTATCAGGCGAATAAGCGCGTGGGAACGGCAGCGACGAAGAACAGGTCTCTTGTTGAAGGTTCGACGCGAAAGCTATATGCACAAAAGCACACCGGCAATGCACGGGCCGGCACTATAAGGACGGGCAAGCGGGTGGGCGGAGGCGTGACGTTTGCCAAGGTGGCGCGGGATTTCAGCCAGCGAATGCCGAAAAAGCAGAGAAAACTGGCAAGGGATTCGGCGATACTGTCGAAGCTTTTGAGCAATAATGTGGTCGTCGTTGACCAGTTGAAATTTGAGAAGCCAAAGACCAAGGACTTCGCGAATATACTGGGGAATCTGAAAATAGACCGTAGTTGTCTTGTGGTGACAGGCGACTATGACGAGACGGTTTACCGTTCAGCAAGAAACATACCAAAGATTTTGGTGCAGCCGGTGGCCGAGTCGAACGCGGGAGATATTTGCAGGCACACCAAGGTGCTGTTTACCAAAGAGGCGTTTCTGTCTCTTATGAACAAGGACAAGGGCGGCGAGAATTAGCTGCTGGCATTATGGACGACTATAATATCATAATCAGGCCATTGATTACAGAGCAGGGAACGCACCTCGCGAGCAAGGTAAGTGCATACGCGTTTGAAGTGAACAAGGTTGCGAACAAGCAGCAGATAAAGGGTGCCGTTGAGCGGCTGTATAACGTAAAGGTCAGCAAGGTAAGGACCGCCAACAGGAAAGGGAAACTCAGGCGCAAGGGCAAGATGATGGGTTACACGGCGGACTGGAAAAAGGCCGTTGTATATCTTGAGAAGGATTATCACATAGACCTGTTCTAAAGAAGAAAGCGAGAGGCGGCGTATGGGAATCAGAATTTACAATCCGACAAGTGCGGGACGAAGAAACAGCTCGGTCAACGACTTTGCCGAGCTGACCACCGATAGGCCGGAAAAGTCGCTGTGTATTCGCATAAAGAAAGCCGGCGGCAGGAATCATAGTGGAATGACGATGGTTCGGTTCAGAGGCGGTGGAACAAGAAAGCTTTACCGCCTTGTTGATTTTAAGCGTGACAAGGACGGCATCCCGGCCAGGGTGGCGACGGTCGAGTATGACCCGAACCGAAATTGTTACATATCGTTGCTGCACTATGTCGACGGCGAGAAGCGATATGTATTGGCGCCGGAGGGTATGAAAGCGGGCGACAGGGTGGAGAGCGGCATGACTTGCGAGCCGAAAGCGGGCAACGCGATGCCGCTGGAGGCGATTCCGAGCGGCCTTGAGGTTCACAACATTGAGATGATGGCCGGTCAGGGCGGCAAGTTAGTGCGAGTGGCCGGCGGTGCGGCGAGAATAATAGCGAAGGAAGGCGACTGGGTGACGCTTATGTTGCCCAGCGGCGAGATGCGAATGATTCGCAAGGAATGTCGAGCGACGATAGGCCGGCTTAGTAACGCCGACTATCAGAATATCACGTGGGGCAAGGCGGGGCGGACGCGACATCTGGGTCGCAGGCCGCACGTCCGCGGCAAGGCCCAGAACCCGGTATCTCACCCGCTCGGCGGAGGCGAAGGCAGGAGCAACGGCGGACGACATCCCTGCTCGCCGACAGGCGTGCTGGCAAAGGGCGGCAAGACAAGGTGCCCGCGAAAGATAAGCAACAAGCGAATCATTCGAAGGCGCAGAGGCACCTTGCATGGGCAGCAGACAGTGTAAGGCAGGAAAGGCATTATCGAGGCCGGCCCGGCGCTACGCCGAGACGAGTTGACCGGCTTGAGGAAACCGAATGGGAAGATCGCTTAAAAAAGGGCCATACGTTGACGTAAAGCTGTTTGCCAAAGTCAATAGGCAGGTGCAGACAGGGGCTCGCGACCCGATAAAGACGTGGGCGCGCAGGTGCACGATAACACCGGAGTTTGTAGGTTTTACTTTTATGGTGCACAACGGCAAGATGTTCCACAAGGTGTATGTTACCGAGGATATGGTGGGTCATAAGCTTGGGGAATTTTCCCCGACCAGGGTATTCAGGGGCCATTCAACGAGGAAGGTGGAAGAAGCACCGACGTCGGGGATAAGGCGGTAAGCTGTTATGTTAAGCGGCAGTAAGTTAAAACAACTTAGTCAGCAGCGGAAGGTGAGCGTGGAGCAGTTGGCTGGCCAGCTCGCAAGGGCTGGGCTGGACAAGCAGGCCGCAGTCTCGGCGGTCAAGAACTGGGAGAAGGGGTTATTTAAACCGAGGCCCCGCGGCGAAGACGTCAAGCGTCTTGCGGCGGCGCTGGGGGTGGAAGCCAACGAGCTGCTCAGTTGGCGTTCGTCGTATCATTATGCGCCCTTGTCGCCAAGCAAGGCACGGCTGGTGACGCAGTTGATAGTCGGACGTCCCGTGCAGGATGCGCTGGATATTCTGAAGTTTACGAGGAAACGGGCCGTGGAAATGGTCAGCAAGGCACTAAGTGCCGCGGTTGCCGACGCGGACGAGCAGGAAGCAGACGTGGATAATCTTTACGTGAGCGAAGCGCGAGTGGATGATGCCGGCATTCGGATTGGGACCAAACGATGGATAGCCAAGGACAGGGGCAGGGCACATCCTCTTCGCAAGAAGGGCTGTCATATACACGTGACGGTTTCGCAGCCGTAACCAAGTATAGAAGCGAATGCAATTATGGGTCAGAAGGTATCGCCAATAGGTTTCAGGACAGGTATAACGCGGGGCTGGCAGAGCACGTGGTTTGCATCGAAGGCGGACTACGGGACGTTTCTCGTTGAAGACCAGAAGATTCGCGAATACATCGACAAGAAATACAACCGGCAGATGCCTAAGGGGGGGGTTGCGAGGATTGAGGTGGTTCGGACTCGCAACGAGGTGACGGTTACGCTGCACAGCGCCCGGCCTGGAGTGGTGATTGGCCCGCGTGGCGGCGAGGTCGATAAGCTGCGCGAAGAGATAGAGGCATTGACGGGTCGAAAGGTGACCGTCAATGTCGTTGAGGTTTCGGAGCCGGACCTGAACGCCTTTTTGGTGGCGGAGGCGCTTGCGGAGCAGCTTTGCAAGCGTGCGTCTTTCAGGCGCACGATGAAGCAGTTTTGTGAGTCGGGGATGAACGCGGGTGCCAAGGGCGTGAAGATTATGTGTTCAGGGCGGTTAGCCGGGGCTGAGATAGCCCGGAGAGAGACGCAGAAGACGGGAAGTATCCCGCTACATACGTTAGATGCGGACGTTGATTACGCTACGGCCCGTGCGGAGACGACATACGGGACGATTGGGATAAAGGTTTGGGTTTACAGGGGTAAGTTTGGTGAGCAGCCGGAGGCGAGGCAGGCGCGTCGTCGTCGCCCATTCCGGCGTGCAGAAGTTGCAGGCGGAGAGGTTTCGGGTGAGCCGAGGCGGGTGTCTGAGCCGGCAGGTGGTGGTTTGCCGGCCGATAACGCCAAGCCGTCGGCGGCGGAGAAGCCCAAAGAGGGCAATCCGCAAGGGAGCTAATAAGGGATTCATAAGTTGGTTATAGGTTTTGGCACGGAGTTTACAGAATGGCTTTAATGCCGAAGAGAGTCAAGTATCGCAAGAGCCAGCGCGGCAAGATGAAAGGCAACGCGAGCAGGGCGAATTATGTCGCGTTCGGCGAGTACGGCTTGCAGGCATTGGAGATAAGCTGGGTCAGCGCGAAGAACATAGAGGCCGGTCGCGTGGCGGCGACGCATTATCTGCAGCGTGAGGGCAAGGTATATTTGAGGATATTCCCGTATAAGCCGGTAAGCGCCAAGCCGCTCGAGACGCGAATGGGCAAAGGCAAGGGTGAGCCGGCGTTTTGGGTGGCGCGGGTCAGGCCGGGAATGATTATGTTTGAGGTCGGCGGCGTTGACGAGGAAGTGGCCAAGCGCGCGTTGACGCGGGTGGCACACAAGATGCCGATAAAGTGCAGATTAGTCAGACGCAGGCATACGGTGGGATAAGGGTATTGAGATGAAGGCGAGTCTTTATCGTGAGATGAGCACCGATGAGCTCGAAAGCAAGGTGGAAGAGCTGGAGCGTCATATGTTTGATTTGCGTTCGCAGGCGGCGACGGAAAAGCTGCAGGACTGCAAGGCGGTGATAAATACGCGTCGTGAAATAGCGCGAATAAAGACGATATTGCGTCAGCGGGAGATTGCGGCCAAGCGGCAGTAACGGCCGGCGATAAGGAAACAAAGGATGCAGGAAAGCAAGGTCAAGACAACGGAAGCAGTGGTGGTCGGCAAGGGCGGCAACAAGAGCATAAAGGTTGCCATAGACTATTTATACAGGCATCCGAAGTACGGCAAATTTATGAGAAGACAGACGCGGCTGATTGTTCACGACGAGCGTAACGAGGCGGGCGTAGGCGACGTGGTTGAAGTTGCCGAGTGCAGGCCCTACAGCAAGACCAAGAGTTGGCGTCTTGTGCGCATTTTGACAAAGGCGGCTGGGGAACAGCCGCAACAATAGCTGGAAAGCAAAAGATGATACAACAGGAAACAATAATAAATATAGCTGACAACTCCGGCGTAAAATCGGCGTTGTGCATCAGGGTTCTGGGCAAGAGCGGCGCTCACGGCAAGTTCACGCGGGCGGTGGCCGGCATCGGGGACATTGTGTGCGTGGCGATAAAGAAGTGGCTGCCTACCTGCCAGCTTGACAACAAGAAGGTGCACAAGTGTGTTATCGTTCGCACGAAGCAGCCGGTCAGGCGTGCCGACGGCAGCTACGTGCGGTTCGACACCAATGCTGCGGTTATGATTGACGGCGAGGGTAACCCGATAGGGACTCGCATTTTTGGCGCGGTTGCCCGCGAGCTTCGTGAAAAGAATTATATGAAGATTATCTCGCTTGCCAGCGAGGTTGTTTGACAGGCGTTTGTAAGGATTTTCGGGATACGGCAGATGGTGATGCACGTGAAAAAGGATGATATGGTGCAGGTGATAACCGGCGACTACAAGGGGACGACGGGCAAGGTGCTTCGCGTGCTGCGAGAGGAAAACAAGATTGTTGTTCAGGGGATAAATCTGGCCAAGAAGCACGTTCGGCAGTCGCGAAGGAATCCCGGCGGCGGGCGGATAAATATCGAGCAGCCGATTCATATAAGCAACGTTCTGCCGGTTAATCCCAAGACATCCAAGGGCAGCAAGGTGCGGTATGAGATTGGCAAGGACGGCTCCAAGATGCGCGTTGCCAAAGACGGCACAAAGATAAGCGAAGTGAGGCATCCTAAGAAGAAGTAAACGGCGGTAATTAACGATGGCACGTTTGAAGGATTTATACAAGTCGAAGGTCGTTGGAGAACTGATAAAGGAGTTCGGATACAAGAACCGGATGGCGGTGCCGCGTTTGGAGAAGATAGTCGTTTCGATGGGCGTGGGCAAGGCGGTGCAGGACAAGAAGTTTCTCGAAATGGCCAAGGCCGACCTTACGATGATAACCGGGCAGATGCCGCAGGCGTGCAAGGCCAAGAAGAGCGTCTCGAATTTCAAGGTTCGCGCGGGGCAGGAGACCGGTTTGAAGGTTACTATCCGCGGGGAACGGATGTATGAGTTTATGGACCGGCTGATAAGTCTGGCGATACCGCGGGTGCGGGATTTTAGGGGGCTTAGTCCCAGCGGTTTTGACGGCAGAGGCAGCTACTCGATGGGGCTGAGCGAGCAGACGGTTTTCCCGGAAATCAACCAGGCGAAAGTTGAATTTCAGCAGGGTATGAACATCACGTTTGTAACGACGGCCAAAAACAACGACGAGGCCAGAAGGATGCTGGCGCTGTTTGGTATGCCGTTCAGGATTCCGAAGAGCGGCGAAAAAGCGGGACAGGCAGAAGCGGACTAATTTTTGGTTATAACGATAAGTTAAAGGTTTTTGCGAGCAACTATGTCTACGAAGGCTCTTGAAAACAAGGTAAAAAAGAAACAGAAGTTCAGGGTAAGGCAATACACTCGCTGCGAGCTTTGCGGCAGGGCCAGGGCTGTCTATCAGAAGTTCAAGGTTTGTCGGCTTTGTTTCAGAAAGCTTGCCCACGAGGGCAAGATACCTGGGGTAAAGAAGGCGAGTTGGTGAGAACCGCCAGATACCGGTGAGGAAATAAGAGAAGCGAATATGAGCTTGAGTGACCCAATAGCGGATATGTTGACGAGAATTCGCAACGGCGTGCGGATAAAGAGCAGGCAGGTGAGCATCAGATGCTCGAAGGTCTGTATGGCGGTTGCGTCGGTCTTGAAGGCGGAAGGATATATTGAAGACTTTGAGCGAATAGAGGATGGCGTGCAGGGGATATTGAGGATTACGCTCAAATACGATCAGGCGGGCTGCAGTGCCATAGAGCAAATCCAGAGGGTAAGCAAGCCCGGTCGGCGGGTTTACTCGTCGGTTGAGGAATTGCCCGTTGTTATGAACGGGATGGGGATACTGGTAGTTTCGACGAGTAAAGGGCTGATGAGTGATAAAAGCTGCCGGCAGGCCAAAATCGGCGGCGAAATAATCTGTACGGTGTGCTGATGAGTCGCATAGGTAAAAAACCGATTGATATTCCTCCGGGCGTGAAGGTTGAGCAGACGGGCCGGCAAGTGAAGGTTTCAGGCCCGTTAGGCAGCTTAGAGGTTGGTTGTCGTTCGGGCATACAAGTCCGGCTCGATAGCAAAAGCATAGTGGTCGAGAACAATCACCCCGAAGTTCGCGAGGATAAAGCGCTGCACGGGACGATTCGGGCGCTGCTGGCGAATATGGTTGAGGGGGTGAGCAAGGGCTTCGAGAAGAAGCTTGAGGTGTACGGGACGGGCTATACCGTCAAGGAGCAGGCCGGCAAACTGGTCCTGCAGGTAGGTTTTGCCAATCCGGTGGAGATGGCGATACCGCAGGTCGTTAAGGTGAAGATAGAAGTGGCGGCGACCAGAGGCGACGACACGCCGGCCAGGTTTAGTCTGTCGTCGGCGGATAAGTGCGTGCTGGGTCGGTTCGCCGCGGACGTGCGAAAAGCAAGACCTCCCGAACCATACAAGGGCAAGGGAATCCGTTACGCCGGCGAGGTAGTGAAGCACAAGGTCGGCAAGACGTTTACTTCGGGGACAGCATAATAGATTTTCGGTGGTAAAGGATGAGCAGGAAGGACGTACAAAGAGCTGCACAAAGACGCAAGTTTCACGTGCGCAAGAAGGTGCAGGGGACGCCTGAGCGGCCGAGGTTATCGGTGTTCCGCTCGAACAAGCACATATACGTTCAGGTAATAGACGACGTGGCAGGTTTGACTCTCGTTTCCGCCAGCACCAAGTCGAAGGTCCTGCGGGACAAGGTTACAAAGGCGGGCAATAAAAAGGCGGCGGAAATGGTGGGCGAGGCGGTTGCCAAGCAGGCGCTGGGCGTGGGCATCAAGTGCGTGTGTTTTGACAGGGGGCCGTACAGATTTCACGGCAGGGTCAAAAGTCTTGCGGATGCTGCCAGAAAAGCGGGACTTGTATTTTGAAGGCAAAAAGGGATACGGTAGGTCTGGAGAATAAAATTGGCACAAGATGCGATTAGACCGATGGAGCAGGAAGAGTCGCCATTAGAGGATACGGTGGTTAAGGTGTATCGTTGCGCCAAGGTGGTCAAGGGCGGGCGAAGGTTTGGCTTTGGTGCTTTGGTAGTGGTAGGTGACCGCACAGGGACGGTTGGCATCGGTTATGGCAGGGCTAATGAGGTTCCGGCAGCGGTTGAGAAGGGCATAAAAGACGCGAAGAAGGACCTGCGGAAGATTCCGTTGTCGGGCCGGACGGTTCCTCATCAGATTACCGGAAAGTTCGGTTCAACGCGGATAGCGATTGTGCCGGCCAGTCCGGGAACGGGCGTGATTGCCGGCTCGAGTGCGCGTGCGGTCCTGGAGTATGCGGGCATTCAGGACGTGCTTACCAAGGTATACGGCAGCACGTCAGCCAAGAATGTTGTGAAGGCCACAATGGACGGGTTGTTGAAGCTGCGCAGCAAAGAGATGGTTGAATCTCTTCGAGGCGTAGAGGTGCAGCCGGTAAAAAGGTGGTGATGATAGAGATGTACGAGTGGCAGATAACTTCTGTTGCGGGCAAACATAAGTCGCGCAAGCGTCTCGGCAGAGGCACCGGCAGCGGTCACGGCAAAACGTGCGGGCGCGGGCACAAGGGAAGCCGCAGCCGCTCGGGCGCAATGCGGGGGTCGCTGAACGAAGGGGGACAAATGCCCGTGTTTCGGCGGATGCCGAAGCGGGGCTTCAGCAACTTCAAGTTTGCCCAGCGGTATGAGATTGTAAATGTTTCTCAACTGGAAAGATTTGAGGATGGCTCCACCGTGGGCTTGCAGACACTTTGCGACGTGGGATTGATTGACAGCTGCAGAAGCAGAGTTAAGGTTCTCGGGGGCGGAGAGCTGACCAAGCGTTTGCAGGTGACTGCACACAGATTCAGCAAGTCCGCCGAGCAGAAGATTACCGGTTGCGGGGGGATGGTGGAGATTATATAGCGAGCGGTTTGTGATTTTTAGGAGTTGCTGTTATCCAAGAAGGCGAAAATGCTTAGGACGGTAGTCAACATATTCAAGATTGCGGATTTGCGGAGCAAGGTGCTCTTTACGGTGGGGCTGCTGCTTATCTACAGGGTCGGCTTTCATATTGCCATACCCGGATTTGATATGGGGGCGATAGCGGCGGCGGCGGGGGCCCGCGACGCGGAAAGTCCGTTCGGGCGGGCTGCCGAGATGATGCAGATATTTACAGGTGGAAATCTTGACAACAGCAGTTTGTTTGGTCTGGGTATTATGCCCTATATCACGGCGTCGATTATTTTAATGTTGCTGCAGGAGATAGTTCCCACTTTGAAGAAGCTGCGGATGGAGGGGCAGACCGGCTACAAGAAAATACAGGAGTATACGCGATATCTGACGGTGCCTATCTGCGTGATTCAGGCGTTGATGTATATGCGGCTTTTGGGCGTCTATACCTATCCGGGGATGCGCACGGAGGCGGCGATAATGGGCATCTTTAGTATGACCGCGGGGACAATATTTTTGATGTGGCTTGGCGAACAGATAGATGAGTACGGCATAGGCAACGGCATCAGTCTGATTATTATGGCGGGGATTATATCACGGATGCCCTGGGCGCTGCAAAAACTTATCAGCAATGTTTCTTTCAGTGTTGCTGCCCCTCCGGGCAGCATCGGTCCGACAAAGATTCTGGTGCTTGTCGGCGCGTTTGTGTTTGTTGTTGCGGGTGCCATACTGATAACGCAGGGGCAGAGGCGAATACCCGTTCAACAGGCAAAGATGATGCGCGGTCGGCGAATGTACGGCGGTCAAAGGCATTATCTGCCCCTGCGGGTTAATCACGGCGGCGTGATGCCGATAATCTTCGCCTCGGCATTTATGACATTTTTGCCGGTGATTGTAAGCCAGCTGGGGCGGATAAGCGCGCTTGCGAATTCCGGGATTTACCTGACCCTGCAAAATGCTTTCGGCCCGCACGCGTTCACTTACAACATTGTATATATGGCGTTGATATTCCTGTTTGCATATTTCTGGGTTGCGGTTCAGTTCCAGCCGAAAGAGCTTGCCAAGAATCTCAGGGATTCGGGCAGCTTCATCCCGGGATTGCGCCCAGGTCGCAGAACGGCAGAATATCTTGAGACGGTGATGACGAGGGTGACTTATTACGGCGGGGCGTTCATAGCTATAATCGCCGTGGTGCCGTCGGTGATAATGCGGCTGTTGGGCGTTGACTGGCGGGTGGCGACGTTTCTGGGCGGAACGGGACTGTTGATTGTCGTAAGCGTTTCGCTGGACCTTGTTCAGCGGATAGAGGCCAGCTTGCTTATGCACAGCTATGAAGGTTTCAGTGAGACCGGCAGGATAAAAGGAGCGTACACATGAGGATAGTGTTACTGGGCGCTCCAGGTGCCGGCAAGGGAACGCAATGCAAGTATATAGTGGATAGATACCATTTGCTGCATCTGTCGAGCGGCGATATCCTCAGACGTCACAGAGTGAGGGGGACCGAGCTGGGCAAAAAAGCCCAGAGTTATATGGATTCCGGAGGGCTTGTGCCGGATAACGTTATTATCGAGATGATGATTGGTGAAATCGGCAGGGCGCCAGCCGGCGGCTATGTGCTGGACGGTTTCCCTCGCACGGTAAAGCAGGCGGCCGGCCTTGATAAAGCGCTTGGCGGAGAGGACGACAAGATAGACGTGGTTTTGAATCTAAGCGTGGATGAGGACGTGGTAGTCAGGAGGATAACGGGCAGACGGATTTGTCCGAAGTGCGCCGCGGTTTATCACGTTGAGAATTTAAGACCTCGTGTTGACGGGGTATGTGACAAGGATGGCAGCAAGCTTGTTCAGCGGCCGGATGATACGGCTGAAGTGGTGATGACACGGCTGAAAAATTATCACGAGCAGACGGCGCCCGTGATTGATTATTATAAGCGTGGAAATTCCGTCTATACAATCGACGCCAACGGAGATGCGGAAGACGTAAAGGAGCTGATATTCAGCAAGCTGGACTCTTTGACGTGATGTGTGGCTTTTTAGATGGCTATAACGCTTCGCAGCCGACGTGAGATTGAATTGATGCGTGATGTAGGCGCCGTTGTGGCCGATGTTCTTTCAAAATTGCAAGAGATTGCCAGGCCTGGGGTGAGCACGGCCCAATTAGACGACGTGGCGACAGAGATGACTTTACAGGCAGAGGCGCAGCCCCTGTTTAAGGGTGTGCGAAATCCGGGTGCCCGGACGCCGTTTCCCGGTGCGATTTGCGCGTCGATTAACGAGCAGGTGGTTCATGGGATACCGTCGGATGATGCCAAGCTCAAGGAAGGCGACATTTTGAGCGTTGATTTCGGCGTGCGGCTTCACGGGTATTGCGGCGATGCTGCCATTACGGTTGCCATCGGTGAGGTATCTGATGAGAATCGCCGGTTGATAGATGTTACCAGGCAGGTGCTTGAGACGGCGATAGCCAGGGCGGCCCCGGGGATTCGTTGGAGTAAAATAGCGGGCGAAATGCAAGGGTTGGCCGAATCAGCCGGGTTTTCAGTGGTAAGAGAGTTTGTCGGGCACGGAATCGGCAGCCGGATGCACGAGGAACCGCGTGTGCCGAACTTCGTCAGTGCGGAACTCCTGGCGGATGATATCATCCTGGCCGAAGGGATGGTGCTGGCGGTTGAGCCGATGATTAACAGCGGCACCAGCGATGTTCGAACGTTGAAGGATGGCTGGACGGTTGTAACCAAAGACGGAAAGTGCTCGGCTCATTTTGAACATACGATAGTGATAACCAGCGATGGTTGTGAGGTGTTGACGATAAAGTAGTTTATGACCAAAAAGGATGCAATAAGGCTGCAGGCAGAGGTAACCGAGGCGCTGCCGAATGCGATGTTCAGAGTCAAGCTTGAGAACGGACATCAAATTCTGGCGCACGTTTCGGGTAAAATGAGAATGCACTTTATTCGAATACTGCCCGGCGATACGGTCACCGTTGAGATGTCGCCTTATGACCTGAACAGGGGCCGGATAGTTCTGCGTAATTAGGCGGCCGGTTGTGTTTGTTTTGCAAGGCGGATTTTGGCAATGAAAGTCAGAAGTTCGGTAAAACGTATTTGTGAAAACTGCAGGATTGTGCGTCGCAAGGGCGTTGTGCACGTGATTTGCAGTAACCCCCGTCACAAGCAGCGACAGGGGTGATTTAAGTGCGCAAGTGAGTCACGGCCTGAAGGAAGTTAAAAGGAGCTGATATGCCGCGTGTCGTTGGTGTTGATATTCCCAACCAAAAGGCGATGTGGATTGCGCTGACCTATGTTTACGGTATAGGCAGACACACCGCTGAGGAGATTCTCAAAGAGGCGAAGGTCAATAAGGATACCAAGGCGGGCAAGCTGACGGAGGACGAGCTGAGCCGAATCACCCAGATTATAGAGCGCAGTTACGTCGTCGGGGGTCAGCTTCGCAGGCAGATATCGCAGAATATTGCACGCTTGCGTGATATTGCCTGTTATAGGGGTGTTCGCCACAGAAAGGGGCTTCCTGTTCGCGGTCAGCGGACGCGGACCAACGCCAGGACGCGTAAAGGGCCAAGGAAGACGGTGGCCGGAAAGAAAGGCGTGAAAGAGGTGCATTAGTAGTTATCTTGTTTTCATAATGCCTGTTTTGTTTTGACGCTTGGGGTTTTTGAACAATGGCGAATGTAGGAAAACGTAAGGTCAGGAAGAACGTAGCAAAGGCGGTCGTTCACATAAAGGCGTCGTTCAATAATACGCTGATTACAGTGACGGACACGGAAGGGGATACGCTTTGCACAAGTTCGGCCGGTTGCGTGGGCTTCAAGGGCGCGCGTAAGAGCACGCCGTTTGCGGCCCAGCAGGCGGCACAACGTGCCGCCAGTGCGGCTATGCGCAACGGGGTCCGTGAGGTCGAGGTGAGGGTAAAAGGGCCTGGTCCGGGGCGGGAATCCGCGATTGCCGCATTGCAGCAGGCAGGGCTGCGGATTTCATCGATTGAAGATGTAACGCCGCTGCCTCATAACGGGTGCCGACCGCGCAAACGCAGGCGAGTGTAAGTTTTAGTATGGTTGTTGGTAAGCGAGAAGCGGTTTGTATTAGGGAATATTAGGAGCTTGGTTAGAACAAATGGGACGTTATCTTGGTTCATCTTGCAAGCATTGTCGTCGTGAAGGTATCAAGCTGATGCTGAAAGGCGGCAGGTGTGAAACGGCGAAGTGCCCGGTGGAGAAAAAGCAGCGGGGTTTGGCGCCCGGGATGCACGGCTGGCGCAGGGGCCGGTCGAGCGAATACGGGGTTCGGCTTCGTGAAAAGCAGAAGGTCAAGCGGTACTACGGGATTATGGAACGGCAGTTTATGCGGTATTTTCACCAGGCCGAGAGATTGAAGGGCAACACCGGCCAGACGCTGCTGCAACTGTTGGAGAGACGGCTTGATAACGTGATTTACAAGTTGAATTTTGCGCCGTCGCGGAAGGCGGCTCGGCAGTTGATTACTCACGGACACATATATGTCAACGGGCATAAGGTTGATTTGCCGGACTACGGCGTTGATGTGGGCGATAAGATTGTGGTCAAAGGTTCAGAAAGAAGCGTCAAGAAGATTAAGCAGCAGTTGGACCTGAACCCGAGCTTTACGACGCAGGGCTGGTTGCAGTTGGACCGTGCCAAGCCGGAGGCGACGGTCGTGGCGCTGCCGACAAGGGATGATGTGCAAATCCCGGTCGAAGAACAGTTGGTTGTCGAATTCTGTTCGAGGTAGTTTTGGGTTGGCTGATTTGGTTGCGGTCCAACGGTTAATGGAAATTGGATGGTTGTAATTGAATCTGAGGAGACCTGTATGCGAATTACATGGCGCGGTCTGGAATTGCCGACGCGTGTCGAACGCGACAAGAAGGTAGCGAACGACAGATATGGGAAGTTCTATATCGAGCCGTTCGAGCGCGGCTTCGGCACGACCATTGGCAACAGCTTAAGACGGGTTTTACTCAGCTCACTTGAGGGCAGTGCGGTAACATCCATCAAGATAACGGGCGTCAACCACGAATTTACCTCAATAAACGGCGTGATGGAGGATGTAACGGATGTTGTTCTGAACGTCAAGAATCTGACGGTACGGCTTCAGGGAGCCGGGCCGAAGTTGATGAAGGTTACTGCCAACAAGGCGGGTGTAGTGACGGCGGCTCATATTGTTGCCGACCCTGCGATAGAGATAGTGGACAAAAACAAGGTCATAGCCACTTTAACGAAAGATGTGAGTTTCGAGATGGAGATGGTGGTCGAAAGCGGTCGTGGTTATATGCCCGCTTCGGAACGGCTTGCCATGGCTGACAGATACGAGCAGGAAATCGGCAGGATAGTGCTCGATGCGGCGTATTCACCCGTAACAAGGGTCCGTTATGCCACCGAGGACACTCGCGTCGGGCAGAAGACCGATTATGACCGGCTGATACTTGAGATATGGACCAATGGTGCCATTACGCCGGATATGGCGTTGGTCGAGGCGGCGAAGATTTTGCGCAAGCACATCAATCCGTTTGTGCAGTACAGCGAGGTGGGGGCCGAAACGGTGGCGGGTGAGGCGGCGGTTGAAGAGCCCCAGCCCAAGATGGATAAAGAACTGGAAGTCAAGCTGAATATGCCCGTTCAGGAGCTTGAGCTTTCGGTTCGGGCGAGCAACTGCCTCGAATCGGTGAAGGTTGAGACCGTCAGGCAGCTCGCTAAAATGACGGAGGCGGAGTTGCTGGAGGTTCGCAGCTTCGGCAAGACCAGCTTGCGAGAGGTCAAGAGGAAGCTTGCGGATATCGGCTTGTCGCTGGGAATGACGGGAATAGAATGATTCTTGTGTTTTGCCCTGCGTTTTAGCGGCGGGGCGTAAATTTATCCGCCGCAGGCGGAAAGGGGAATTTTGGTTTATGCGTCACAGAGTTGCAGGCAGACAGTTGAGTCGAACAAGCGAGCATCGTTTGGCTATGCGTCGCAATATGACGGTCTCGCTTTTTGAACACGAGACGATTTCGACGACCATCCGAAAGGCAAAAGAAGTAAAGGGTTTTGCCGAGAAGCTGATTACACTGGCCAAGCGTGGGACGTTGGCGGCCAGACGGCGGGCGATAGCGTTGCTGGGGGACCGCAACATAATCAAAGAGGAAGAGGGCGGACCGGCCAAGAAGGGCACGATAATCGGGAAATTGTTCAGCGAGCTTGGCCCTCGGTATCTCGACAGGGCCGGGGGATATACGCGAATTATTCACCTGGCGAAAAGAAGACTGGGTGATAACGGCGAGCTGGTTTTGCTCCAGTTGGTTGGCGCAGAGCACATTGAGAAAGAGCCAAAAGGCGGCAAGAAAGGCAAGCGAGCGAAGGAGAAACAACCTGCTCAAAGCGCAGCCGCGGCGCAGTGATTTTTCCATAAGTGCTTAGTGAGGGGCTCGGCAAATGGGCGCACAGGAGTGCATTTTCTGCAAGATAGCATCCGGGCAGATACCCGCAATCAAAGTTTACGAAGACGAAGTTGTTGTCGCGTTTCTCGATATTGGGCCTGTAAGCGATGGCCATACGCTTGTGCTGCCCCGTCAGCACGTCGAACAGGTGCATAGCTGCCCGCCGGAACTTTTGGGGCAAATTTGGACTCGCTTAGGCAAAATTGCAGGTGCTATCGCAGCAGCGACCGGTGCGGATGGGTATAATGTTCTGTGCAATAACGGCAGGGCCGCCGGCCAGATTGTTGACCACTTGCATTTTCATATTATCCCTCGAAGGCCCGGCGACGATGTTTTTACGCAATGGCCTTCGTATAAATATGCACAGGGTAAAGCTGAGGCCCTCGCAGCGAAAATCAAAAGCAAGATGTAACAGGTTCGACAAGCTCACTGCAAGTCGGATTTATTGTTGCTATAAAGATGGTTTCGTGGTACGTTTGTTATTAAATATGACCGCGGGGTAGAGCAGTCTGGTAGCTCGTCGGGCCCATAACCCGGAGGTCGGAGGTTCGAATCCTCCCCCCGCTATTGCGCATAACCTCATACAAGCCAGTCACTTATGATTGGCCTTTTTCGTTTCTTTCTGTCACTCATTTTGGGCTTAGGCGTGCCGGACGCTTGTTTAGGCGTGTAAGTATTGCGCAGGTGGTGCGTAAAGGCAGGGTCAATTAACGCTGGATACTCTAATATGTAGTGGTACAATAAACGGGGTAAGGTCAATAAGTAAGAATAATACAGTGTTTATTAACATGTTCAGATTTAACATAGAGGAGGTTAGAAAATGAAACCAATTCAAATTATGCTCGCAAAATTATTAATTAATGTTTGTCCATTTAGAATAATCACGCCACTGGTACTCATCCTGAACGTGTGCCCGGTACTGGGTGCGACGTACTATATCAGTTCTACCGGTAACGATAATAACACTGGAACTTCCCAGAGCGCAGCGTGGGCCACTGTCAGCAAAGTCAACGACATGTCATTCGCCCCCGGTGATACCGTTCAGTTCGAGGGCGGTAAAACCTTTAAAGGACCTCTGCAATTGGACAGCAATGATAAGGGAACAGCCGCCAGCCGTTTGGTCATCACCTCATACGGCGCCGGCCGCGCTACGATAGACGGGGGAAGTATGCACGCGATTGACTGCAACGGAACGAACTACCTTACGATACAGAACATCAACGTGAAAGGGCTCGGTATCAAAACCGGCCAGCAGTTTGGCGGAATCGGGGTAAAAGTCGATGGCTCAAGTTTCTTAATAATTGACAACGTGGAAGCAAGCGGTTTCCGCTGGGCAGGTGTAGAGATTAATAATTGCAGCGACGCCCGGATTACCAATGTGTATGCCCATGATAATGGATACGCCGGCATCCGTGGAAAGCGCAATATGCAGCGGTTGTATATCGGGCACTGCCGGGCGAACCATAATCCCGGGGATTCGGACCTCAATGATATCAGCGGCAGCGGGATTGAGGTTTATAATGCGTCCGATGCGACAATCGAATATTGTGAGGCCGGTTATAATGGCGGAGACCAGCAACGCCGGCGAGGGAATGGTCCGGTGGGCATTTGGATTGCCTTCTCACATAATGTCACGATTCAGTACTGTATCGCTCATCATAACACAAACCCGACCGGAGACGGCGGCGGTATCGATCTCGACTCGGAAAGCCATCACAATATCGTTCAGTACAATTATTGCTATGAAAATAAAAATTACGGCATTCAATTATGGCAGTGGAGCGGGACACAATGGTTAGAAAAAAATATCATCCGTTATAACATATTTGATAACGTCAAGAAAAACCTGGCCCGCTCCATTTGGATCGGCCATAATGACGATTCCCCAACCGGGATACGCGACAATGATTTTTACAATAACCTCGTCATAAACGAAAATCCTACGATTGGTCTCCAAGGCAAGAAAATAAACAACCTGCGGTTTCGTAACAATATTTTTGTTACCGCCAATTCCACCGGCTTTATAGTTGGCGCCACGGAAGATCAGAATTTTGTTTTTCAGGGAAACTGCTACTGGTCCCGTGACGGCAAATTCAGCATTTATCGCAAGTATTCCAGCATAGAACAATGGGCCAATGAAACCGGCCAGGAGAAGGTCAACGAAAGAATAGTCGGTTTGTTCGCTGACCCACAATTGACCTATTGGGACGCTAACGAACCAAGACTCACGGATCCGACCAAATTGCCGCAAATGACAGCGTTCCTGCTCAAGGCGACTTCGTCCTGCATCGATCGAGGCCTTGATTTAAAAACACTCTATCAAATGGATCCGGGAGCGCACGATTTATTCGGCCATCCCATCCCGGCCGGATTGACGTTCGATATTGGCGCTTGTGAATATCTCAGGCAATAATTGAGTCCGTTCTGCAAATATCAAGATGTAGAGATTTAACATAAAGGAGGATAGAAAATGAGACCAATTCGAGGAGAAATCCGGAAATATTCAAGGAGTGTTGTCGGACCGGCAATGCTTATCGGATTATTGCTGTCATCAGCAACAATAGCCCAGATTCGCTCCGGAGTATTGCTGCCTGACGGGCAGGAGTTTGTTTCCTGGGAAGTGCCGTTTGAATTTTCAAAGACCTACTACGTGGATAACGGCAATTCTTTAGCTTCGGACCAGAATCCCGGAACCAAAGAAGCGCCCTTTCTTACAATCAATAAGGCAGCCCAGGTCCTTCACCCGGGCGAGCGCATTGTGATTATGGAAGGCGTTTACCGTGAAAAAGTAGTGCCATTACAAGGAGGTACCGGGCCGGACAAAATCATCAGCTATGAGGCGGCCCCAGGGGCCAAAGTCATTGTTAAGGGTTCTCGTCTGGTAAAGTCAGGATGGGAACCTTCTACCGGCTTTAGAATAGCAAGGCCCGATTCAAATGCGGTGCAACTGAAGATTTATCAGCTCAACTTAGAGCAATTTCAGTTCAACGGATACAACCCGTTTGGTATGGCCAACGTAATGATGGAACGCTTTTATTTGAAGCCGAAAGACGAAGAGTTAAAGCCCCACTTGTTGCGACGGGGAATGATTTTTGTCGATGGTCAAAAGCTCGAACAGGTGGAGCGTTACCGGGATATGGCTCAGAAGGCGGGAACCTTCTGGTGTGAGCATAACGGAATGGTGGTGCATGTGCGCCTCTCCAATGATAGCGACCCCTGTTCGCATGAAGTTGAACTGGTTACACAGGAACAGGTTTTCTCGCCGCAAAAACGTTACCTGGGCTACATTCGTGTAAAAGGGATAACGTTTGAGCACGCCGCCAGCGGCTTTCCTGTCCCGCAGCGCGGATTGGTTTCGACTAATTGCGGGCATCACTGGATTATCGAAGATTGCATAATTCGCCATGCCAATTCGGTATGTTTGGATATCGGCAACCAGGACTGGACTTATGATAAACCCCCTCAGATTGGTTTCATGATTGTGCGCCGTAATCTGATAGCGGATGCCGGGATATGCGGTCTGGCAGGACCGGATGTAATTCACTCGCTTGTGGAATATAACTTAATTGAAAATATCGGCTGGCAGAATGCGGAACTGGCGTGGGAATCGGGCGGGCTAAAATTTCATGGGGCCGACGGCACTGTGATTCGCAATAACGTTATCCGGCATTTGACCTATGCCCCGGGAATATGGCTTGACTACGCAAACAAAAATACGAGGGTAACAGGCAATGTTATCGGTGATATAATTGAGACCGTGCGCGGAGGGATATACCTGGAGGCATCCCAGTATCAAAATATGCTGGATAACAATATAATCTGGAAAGTTACACGGGGCAAAGGCGGCTCCGGCTGGAATATTGTTGATGAAGGCGGCTGGGGCATTATCACCGATGGAAGTGATGAGACTATAATCGCCCATAACCTTTTAGGCAACTGTGAAGATGCCGGAGTTAAGACGCGTACCGTTGAAGGCCGCATCGTCGAAAGCAGGGGTGGAACATCCCTCTGGAGCCAGGTGTTAAATAACATTTTTTATCAGTGCGGGAAATCCATTGACTTTTCACATAAAGAAAACACCGCGGAAGGAAATGTTTACGCGAAAACTGAAAGAAACAGAGGTTTGGGACTGAATTGGATATCGACGCCTGAGGCATTAAGGGTTGATTTGCCCGCATGGCAGAAATATTTTGGATTCGACAAACAGGGAGCTTCTGCGAATATGAATTTCAGCTTGGATTTGGATTCGCTCACTCTGACCTACTCTGTAACAGGCAATATCCCGGAGATAGAAACGGGCAGGCATTTTCAGCGCGACTTGCTTGGTCAAACAGTTGGTAAGCGACGTTACGCAGGTCCAATTAATCAGCTTCCCGAAGAGGCCCGAACGATAAGGATTGATCCGCGACAATAAGCTTTCTCAATTATATTTTCAGATCAATTATTAAAGGCGTATTCAACGATAACATTAAGAGCCTATCCGAATAACCCCGTACTATAAAAATATTCATCCGATGCTAAGTATTTGGGAAAGCCGATTTTGCAAGCAGCTTATTTTGCTGAAGTTGGTCGATTTTCCTACGGTTCTGCGCTATAATTCCCGTTTTTTATCAATGTTACGGGGTATGGCGGAACCGGCGCCGCACCTGATATTGCGAAGAAGAACATCGCAATGCCGATTGAATACGCCATCGGCAAGGTCCATAAATTCCTCTTCGATGAGGGCGTCCGTGACAAGGTAACGCTTATAGCCAGTGGCGGGATACGCTCTGCCCACGATGTGGCCAGGGCCATCCTCGAAAAACTCGAAAAGATAATCGCCGGATAATTTCAGCGATTATCCCACGTGTGCGCCGATAAGCCGGTCGATTTCCACCAGCAGATTGTCTAAATCGTATGGCTTGGACATGAAGGTGCACTTGGTAGTATCGTGATAATGCGCCCCAATCTGCTGTGTCTTTTTCGTTATAAGGCAGGTCAGAAATATCACTGGGATATTCCTGGTCGTCGGGTCTTCCTGCAGCACCTTCGCAACCTCGGTCCCATCCATCCCCGGCATAAGTATATCAAGCAGAATCAAATCCGGCGTGAGCGTTTTTGCCATAGTGACGGCGTCGAGGCCATTACTTGCAGTATGCACCTCATACCCCCTTGCCCTCAGGGTTTTCGCAAGTATTATCGCGGCATCCGGCTCATCATCGACCACAAGTAATTTTGTACCGGCCATTTTTCTCCTTTCAACATATCCAACCTTATACTTTGTTCGACGGCAAGCAGGCAACGCCTGCCTCTCTTGCCTTTTCGATAAGTGACTGGCTTGTTTTTCCGTCGTCGGGATACGCGGCATATCCTATCAGCAGGTCAAGTTTGGAACTAAGGTCTTCATCAACCAGATGACATTCAATCGTCTGCGTTAACCTTTGGCATACCGCCGCGGCCCCGGCGACGTCGCAGTTTCCGAGCACTACGAGAACCTCTTTTGTGTTCTGTATGATGGTATTGTCAGTATTTCGCCGCAGGTTCTGCTCGACAAGGTCCTGAATCTCTTTCAACACTCGCTGCACCTGTTCCTCCTCCTCCTGCCCCTTCGCCTTGACCGACATCACGATGACGCCCGCATTTGCGTTGTTCTTAACCGCTTGTCTGACGGCCTGTTCCAGCAATTCGCTTACAATATCGCGTGAGTCAAGCCGTGGCAGGGCAAAAGTAAAGAGCGTTCCCTTACCCTGCTGCGATTTCGCCCATATCCTGCCCTTGTGCAGTTCGACTATCCCCCTGGAGATGGCCAATCCCAGGCCCGTGCCCTTCTCGCCAGGACCGACCTTCCTGCCAAACTGTGCGAATTTTTCGAATAACCTCGGCATATCCTGCTCCGCGATGCCGCAGCCGGTGTCTGAAACCGAGAGCTGAACCTCTTTTTGCTCTGCCTTGCACTCCACCTTGATTGAGCCGCCCGCGGGCGTAAACTTCAGCCCGTTTGAAATGAGATTCATCAGAACCTGTTTTATTTTGTCCCCGTCAATGCACAAGTCAAGCGGCTGTTCGGGCACACGGAAGCCGAGACGGATGCCTTTTTCTTCCGCCTGGCGGCGGCATTCGCCAACGGTCTCTTCAATAAGCCCGCGTATGTCGATATTTGTTTTGTGAAGCTCAATCTTTCCGGATTCGATTTTCGATATATCAAGCAGTGCATCGACTATCCGCGTCAGTCGACCGAGGTTGTTCATCGCCGTTTCCAGCACTTCTTTTTGTTCGGGGACAATCTTACCTGGTATCTGGTCTAAAACGAGCTTGACGGCGCCAATAATGATGGACAGCGGCGTGCGCAGCTCATGTGAGGCCATCGAGACAAATTCGTCTTTCAGGTCATTGAACCTCCGCAGTTGCTCGTTTGCCGCCTCTATCTCCTGCTGGGCCTTTTTTCGAAGCGTGATGTCCCGAATCGTCGCCATATAGACCGGCTCATTCTCCCATTCCGTTCGGACGGCCTGCACTTCTGCGATGGTCACTGAGCCGTCTGCGGCAACAAGCTGAACCTCGCTTGGTTTGTCGGTGGTTAGCGGCAGTCCGAACGGCTCACCCAGCAGGTCAGGCGCCTTGCGACCGAGGATGACCTCAGCAGCCGGGTTCATAAATAGCACAATTTTGTTGTCGTCAACAATCAACAGCCCGTCTGCGCTGTTTTTTATTACCGTGTGCATATTCTGCTGCGTCACGCCAAGGACCTTGTTTGCAGCAGCAAGCTGGGCGGTTCGCTCCTTAACATGCTGTTCCAGCTCGCTGCCGGCTTTTTGCAGGGCCTCATTTTTTTGCTCGAGGTCCCGTTTTGCAGCCGAGAGCTCTTCGGAAACCTTCTCAAGCCGCTGGTTTGCGTCCAGTACCAGTTTTTCCTTGTTCTTGTGCTCGGTGGTATCATGAAAGAACCCCATTAGATATATCTTCCCGGCAATTTTGAGGGTTGTTGCATTAACGTCGGCATAAAAAACACTGCCGTCTTTTCTCTTTACCGGCATATCTCTGGATAAGCTAAATTCTCCTTTTGCCTGCCTTTCAAATTGATTAATAACGTAAGGAAGGTCTTTTTCGGGATGAATATCCATGACCCCCAAATTTTTAATTTCCTCCGGGCTGTAACCAAGCATCCGGCAAATTGCATTATTACCCAGGTGGAATTTCTTGCTTTCCGTATCTACTATCAGTATTCCATCAGCCGCATTGTCAAAAACAGTTCTGAATTCTTCTTCCTTCGCCTGCGCTAATTCCCTCTCCATCTGCTTGCGTTCCCGGCGCATCTTTGCTTCGCCCAATTCCCGTTCCACAGCAGGAACAAACCGCTTAAGGTTATTTTTTGACATATAATCATGCGCACCGGCTTTCATGGCCTCAACGGCTATTTCTTCTGAAATTTTTCCTGATACAACAATAAAAGGTAAATCCTTGCCGCTTTTTTGTAATAATCTTAATGCCTCTAAGCCGCTAAAATGAGGCAGGACATAATCGGCAATAATTATATCCCAGGTTTGTTTTGCTATCGCTGATGTCATTGCTTCTTCAGTAGCTACGCGTTCGAATACAGGTTCATAACCTCCGCGCTGAAGCTCGCGTATCAATAATAATGTATCGTCTTCTGAATCTTCAACAACCAAAACCCGTAATGGCTTACCCATATTAAACCCCCTGACAACAGCTTTCTTAGAAGCCAATTCATAACCGCCGTATGGGCCGTTTTTAGCCCCGAAAACGCGGTTTTTTGAGATTATGAAATACGCTGTAGGGAAAAATCCTATCGTAATACTGGTTGAGGAAACGGCTCATTTAAAAGCAGCCAATATAACCCCATATTCTTTACCACTTCGGAAAATTCCTCAAAGTTAATGGGCTTACGCACGTAGCTGTTACAGCCCAATTGATAGCCACTTAGCACGTCCTTTTGTTCTTTTGAAGAGGTAAGGATTGCCACCGGTATTAATTTTGTCTGTTCATTGGCACGTAAGCGTCTAAGGACCTCTAAACCGTCAACCTTGGGCAATTTTATATCTAATAGAATCGCCGCAGGTCGCTCGTCTAAATTCCGGCCGGTGTATTTTCCTGTTGCGAAAAAATAATCCAATGCCTCAACGCCATCGTGCAAAACCACTACTTCATTGGGGATATTGTGCTTTTTCAACGCTCGCAAAGTCAGGTCAATATCATCCGGTCTGTCTTCAACCAAAACTAAAAATTGTTTCTGCATTTTTTTGTTCCTTTCTTTTAAACCAAGGTAAAATAAAATATGGCTCCCTTTTCCACCTCGCCTTGAGCCCAAACCTTCCCGCCGTGACGGCTGACAATCCGCTGGACAATCGCCAAACCAATGCCCGTGCCTTCAAACTCTTCCAGGGTATGCAGACGCTGAAATGCTCCGAACAGCTTATCTGCGTATTTCATATCAAATCCTGCGCCGTCATCGGCCACAAAATATACGAGCGTTTCTTCCTTTTTGGTAATACCGAATTCTATCCTTGCCGAAGGGTGTTTACCGGTAAATTTCCAGGCGTTCTCCAGAAGATTATGCAGCATAATGTTAAGTAATTGTTTGTCTCCATTTACCGTTATAGAAGGAGCGATGACAAATTCAACCTTGCGCTGCGGCTCATTCTGCATAAACTCATCTGCGATGCTTTTGGCTAAAGTGCTCAAATCGACCTGCTTACGACGCATCCCGGAACGGTTTATTCGGGAGAGCATTAACATGTCTTCAACAAGCTGGGCCATCTGTTGACAGGCCGCGCACACACGACACAGATAATTCCTGCCTTGCTCATCCAGTTTATCGCTATAATTTTCCAGAATCGCCTTGCTGAAGCCATCTATGCTCCGCAGCGGCGCACGCAGGTCATGAGAAACGGAATAAGAAAAGGCCTCTAATTCTTTATTCGATATTTCAAGCAATTCTGTCTTCCGCTGTAAATCCCAGGCCATCGCCTTAAGCTGCTCCTCCGCCTTCTTGCGCTCGGTGATGTCACGGGCGGCGGCGAATACGCCCTGCACTTCGCCCGCCTCGTTCTTGTAGACACTGGCGTTGTAAAGCACATCCGTGAGGCGCCCCGACGCATGGCGGATGGTCAGCGGGTAATCCTTCACGACGCCCTGCGAGAATACCTGCTCATACCCCGCTCTGGCTTTCTCCGGCTCGGTGAAATAGTCGGCAAAATCGCTGCCGACGAGTCGCTCGCGGGAAACGCCGGTTACCTGCTCAGTTGTCTTGTTCACATCGGTGATCTTGCCATCAGAACTGATGGTCACCAGCGGGTCAAGGCTGGCTTCTATCAGGTTGCGGGCATAGAGCGATGCCGCACGGAGATCATCCTCCGACTTCTTGCGCTCGGTGATGTCACGGGCGATTATCGAAGCACCGTTGATCGCCCCACTTGAATCCCGGGTGGGAGAGATGCTGAGCGAAACCCACAATCTGCTCCCGTCTTTCCTGACTCGCTCGGTCTCGAAATGCGACACCTTCTCGCCGCGCTTGATCTGCTCGATTATGCGATTGTAAGCATCCTTTTCCTCAGGGGGGGAAAGGAGCGAGATATGCTTGCCGAGTATCTCCTTGGCTTCGTAGCCATACATGTGCTCCGCAGCCTTGTTCCAGCTGAGGATATGACCGCTAAGGTCCTTGCTGAGTATGGCATCGTCGGACCCCTCCACGATCGCAACGAGCAGATTGCTGGCCTCATCTGCCTTCCTGCGTTCGGTGATATCACGGACGGTTGCCTGAAGAACCATTCTGTCTTCCCATTTCATTCTGGTCAGCATAACATCTGCGAAAAATTCTTCCCCATTAACACGTTTATGCGTCCATTCAAAGAAATGCGAACCTTTCTCCATCGCTGTTGCCATCATCTCCTGCGCCTTTACAGTCGATAATTTCCCATCCGGCTGGTATTCGGGAGACAAATCTGCGGGAGACATCCTGATAAATTCCGACTTATCCTTGCACCCAAATATTTCTACAGTAGCGGGATTTCCCTCAAAAAATCCTTTTTCAGGGGTTAGCAGCATAACAGCAGAACTTGTTGAGTCAAAAATGGTTTGAAATTTCAATTTGCTTTCACGCAGTTCTTCTGTGCGTTCATCCACCTTTTTCTCAAGTTCCTCGGACCATTTCCTGAGTTCTTCCTGCATTTTCCTGCGTTCGGTGATATCGCGGGCTGCGGCGAAGACACCCTGCACTTCGCCCGCCTCGTTCTTGTAGACAATAGCGTTGTAAAGCACATCCGTGAGGCGTCCCGACGCATGGCGGATGGTCAGCGGGTAATCTTTCACGATGCCCTGCGAGAATACCTGCTCATATCCCGCTCTGGCTTTCTCCGGCTCGGTGAAGTAGTCTGAGAAGTCTCTTCCAATGAGTTCCTGTCGGGAATAACCCGTAGCCGCTTCCGTGGCATTATTAACGTCCATAATCTTACCATTGGGTCCTATGGTGACGAGCGGGTCTAAACTTGCTTCGATGAGGCTACGGTTATAGGCGTTCGCTAAATGGAGCGCCTCCTCGGCCCGCTTGCGTTCGGTAATGTCGCGGATCATAATTAAGTGCGCCTTTTTACCGAGCCACTCTGTCTCAACCACGTGCATATCGCCCACGCCTTGATCTTTTCCCGGACGAAAGATATCAATCTCGGCTGAATCGCCATTTACCAGAGGCAGGCCAAAGTCCTTTCCGATAAAACTTTCCAGTTTGCGGTTAAAGACTCCCTCAGCAGCAGGATTCATATATTCCATCTTTCCCTTTGCATCGGTTACAATAATCGCATCCAGACTCCAAAGGACAATACTACGAAACCTTGCTTCAGATTTCTTCAGGGCTTGCAGGTATATTTTATTCTGGCCGGCATTATTGGTTTGTTTCTTCATTTATTTTCCCCAAGCGCTTTTCTTACCTGACTGCCACCAAGTCCAAGCCCAATAGGATCTTTTCCCTATTGCTTAAATCTCCGATAATCCTGGCCACTGGAGGAGGTAAAATCTTAATTAAAGTTGGTGTAGCCAAAATTTTATCATCCTCAGCCAGTTTGGGATGCTTCACCACATCTATCACCTTTACGGAATAGACGCCTTTATAGTCTTCGTCCAGAATCTCTTTTAAGTTTTTAAACGCGGCCTGGCTGCGAGGAGTCACTCCTGTCACATAAAGCTTTAACACATATTTTACCGGCATTATTAGCCTCCTATTCTTCATATTTTTCACCCATCTTTATCCCATCTTTTTCAATTTCATAACTAAAGATTTCCTTAGAGTGCTGGCTTCCGCGCATCTTCAGCACATTAAAAAGCTTCTTTATCTTCTGGCCCCTCTCCACAAAAAGAAGCATAATAATCGCATCTGCTATTGAGCTTAAGCGCATCTCACTGGTCGAGAGGCTGCCTAATAACTGGCCGCGCGCTGCTCCAAAATTCGCCAGGGAGAGATAATTCATTATACAGGTAATACCGTTGGCCTTAAAATATCTGGACAGTTGAAGCAGAAACTGCCTGACCTGCTCCTCGTTCATCGTGGCAGAGAGTAAACTGGAAATCGAATCTATCACCACCCTCTTGGCATTGATACCCTCTACGGCAGATATTATCTGGTATAATAATTTATCATTGGAGATATCGATCAAGCTTGCGGTAGGGAAGCTAATCCTTCCTTCCTTCTCATAGCGGTCGAAATCCCAGCCATGCGTTAAAGCCGTCTTTTTTACCTGTTCTATGGGCTCCTCTAAAGACACAAAAACCGCATTCTCGCCATCACTTATGCCCTGCTTTAAGAAGTGCATGCCAAACATCGTCTTTCCGGTTCCGGTATTTCCAGAAACCAATACCATATGGCCTTGTGGTATGCCGCCACCCAAAATATCGTCCAACCCTTTAACACCAAAACTCTTGCGCACCCGAAAATCGGTCTTGGCGGTAACAGTTTCAATCGGAATTTTCGGATAGACGACCAAACCTTGATCAGTAATCTCAAACTCTACGGTGCCGCTGCGAAAATCTGTGCCTCTAAGCTTTATCACAAACATCCGGCGCAAGAATTGCTGTTGGCCTTTGATTAATGCTATTTCAATCACGCCATCAGCTACAAATTCCTCTATTCCGTAGCGGCTTAAGGATTGTTCCGGGCCTGTCTTTTCTGCGGTCATGAGCACAGTAACTCCTAAATCCTTTAACCCGGCAATAATCTGACAGAGCGCCTGCCTGACCGCATCTTTATTCTGGAATCTTGAAAAAAGGTTATCTAAGCAGTCTATTACCAGCCGTTTTGCCTTTACTTTTTTCAAGGCATACTTCACCCTTTCAATCAATGGGCTTAAATCATAGTCTTGACCACTCTCAATAGTCACATCTCGAAATGCGCTCGCATCTACAAAGGCAAGCTTTTTCTGAGCAATAAGTGAAGCGTAATTCCAGCCAAATCCCCTAACATTTTTAATGATATCCCTCTTGTCTTCCTCAAAGGTAACATAGACGCCATTTTCTTTAAATCGAGTTATCCCCCGATAGATAAACTCATTCAGGATAACCGTCTTTCCCGTTCCGGTTCCGCCACTGATCAAGGTTGCTCTGCCTTTAGGCACTCCACCCATAAGAATCTCGTCAAACCCCATGATGCCAGTAAGAACTTTTTCCACTGCACCTTTTTTTGTTTTGCTTTGCATCTTCTTCTCCTTTTCTCTTAGGCACTGTCTATTAATAAAAAACCCAAATATCTTTAAAAAACCCTTGCTCTCAGTATCCACTATCTCGAGTTCCGTTATCCATTTTTCGCAGAAGCTTTATCTCTTCAATGAGTTCTTCTATGGTTTTATCTTTCTGCGTCATGGTTTTCATCCAGCGATAGAAAGCCAAAGGCCTGTATTTCTACTTTGCCGCAGCAGGCTGGGCGGTTTGTTCCTTAACACGCTGTTGGAGTTCGCTACAGACTTTTTGCAGGGCCTCATTTTTTTGTTCGAGGTCCCGTTTTGCAGCCGAGAGCTCTTCGGAAACCTTCTCAAGTCGCCGGTTTGCGTCCAGTATCAGTTTCTCCTTGTTCCTGCGTTCGGTGATGTCGCGGAATACCCCCAGCAGATATTTGGTTTGGTCGATCATCACCGTACCTGCGTTTATACTCACGGATATTACCTGGCCGTCCTTCCTTACGCACTGCAGGTCTTTTGCGGTTATCTTGGCCCCGGAGGTCTGGGCCTCGAACTCGGCGATCACCTGCTCGAACGACTCTTTCGGGTGGATGTCAGCCACGCACATCTGTGTAAGTTCCTCCTCGCTGTAACCCAGCATCCTGCATATCGCCGGGTTGGCGTACCTGAACTTCTTTGTCGTGGCATCGGCTATGAGTATCCCGTCAATGTTCGCCTTAAACAGATTCTTGTATCGCTCCTCGCTCTCCCGCAGCGCCTCCTCGGCCTTCTTGCGCTCGGTGATGTCGCGCGAGATAGTGGAAAATAATTCGACTTCTCCGTTAGATGCCTTGTGCGAAGAGAGCACCATCGAAACGGGCATCTCGTGTCTATCTCTTATGTTCAGGAAAGCACATTCACCCGTCCATACGCCGTCGCGCACAGCAGCAGGCAATATCTCCTCGGCGAACATTTTATTTGTCCACTCAGGGTGAACATCGGATATTTTTAGCTTCGTCACATCTTCATCGTTACCGATACCGCACATTTTACGTCCGGCCTTATTTACATAGATAACGTGCTTATCTTTTGCGTCGGCAAAGCCGACAAAGTCGGGAGTTGCCTCAATAAGTGCGACAAGCCGTTTCTGCGTTTCTTCCGCCTTGTTGCGCTCGGTAATGTGTCCTATCCGCTCGGCGATGGCATCTATGAGCAGCCTTTCTTCCTTCAGGAATGGCCCATCATCGAGTTCCGGTCTCTCTTCAAGGTAACCAACTTCGATCTTCCCCATTACTGTTCCATACACCTTGATTGGCGCGGATTGCTTCCACGCGGATTCCGTGAAGTTTTTCGTGCGGAACTCGCTGTCACCGATCACTATCTTGGCGCAAGCGATGCCTGGGTATTGCCAGCCGGCAGGAATGAGGCAGACCGTCTTCTCAAATATCTCCTCCGATGAGATTCCAGGGGTCTCGACGAGTTTGGATATTCCATAGAGGCAATTTAGCTCCTTCATGCGCTCATTGATATCGTGCGCAAGCTTCAGCGATTGCATTTGTATCTTCTTTCGCCGCATCGCATATACGATTGTTCGCACGAGCACGACGTCCAGCGGAAGGTCCTTGACCAGATAATCAGTTGCGCCGTCCTCTAACGCCGAGAAACCGGTTTGTTCATCCTCCAGTTCGGTGAGCACCACAACAGGTATGTCAGGCGCAACTTTTACAACTTGCCGAAGTGTCTCGATTCCACTGCTGTCAGGAAGCTCAAGGTCGAGCAGTATGGCGTCGTATTTCTTTTCAGCGAGGTTTCTAATAGCTTCTGACAGGATTACGGCTGACTCAACAACAAATTCAACGGGCGATGAGCAAGTCCTTAGAATCCGCTCCACGGACGTCCTGTCTGTTGACTCATCTTCGACCAGCAAGACCTTCAGTAAACTCTTGTCCAGTAACGTCTGTGTTCTTTTGTATGTTGCCACTTTCATAATCGTAGTTCCCTTAAAGGGCGATAGATGCTTGTTTTCTCACAGCAGCCGTAGCTGCGCTTTTTTCGTTTTCACTCGTTGCCCCACGCTTAGGCAAGGTGAAGTAGAACGTGCTGCCCTCGCCCAGTTCCGACTCGAGCCAGACGCTGCCGCCATACATCTCGACAATCTTCTTCACCGTCGCAAGGCCAATTACCGGCGCTGGCTGGCTTCGACCGTCTGGCCAAGCTGCTTATGAATGCACGCCAGAAGAATGTCTATATCCACCGGCTTGATATAGAATTCCACCGCACCGGCGGCAATCGCCTCTGCTCTCATTGTCGACGCCAGCCCGGTTAACACGATGACTGGTATCAAAGACGTGTGGTCCGAGGCGCCAAGCCGCTTCAAAACGGTCAGACCGTCACCCCCTGGCATAGCGACGTCCAGAATTATCAGGTCGGGCCTCTCCTTCTGAGCTGCCGCGATGGCTCCGACCGCATCCGAAGCCCCAACGACGCTGTATCCGTGCGCCTTCAGGTGGGCGCTCAGGATACGCACAAAATCCATCTCGTCATCAACAATTAGAATCTTATTTTCCGCCATAATCGTTGTCTCCTGTTTTAGGTTATCCAGCCAACATTGTTTCCACGGTTCGTTTGACACACCGCCGGCATCTCGGCTTGTATGGACGGGCAATTACCAACCTATGCCCGCTTCGACCGGCTGACCGAGCTGTTCACGGATGCACTCCAGCAGAGTGTCCATATTCACCGGCTTGAGATAGAAGCCCACCGCTCCGGTGGCGAACGCCTCTGCTTTCGTTCTTGGCTCCATCCCGGTCACCACGATAACGGGTATCATATTTCTGGGATTCGAGGCATTCAGCCGCTTCAAAACGGTCAGACCGTCACCCCCTGGCATAGCGACGTCCAGAATTATCAGGTCGGGCTTTTCCTTCTGAACTGCCTTGATGGCTTCGGCCACATCCGAGGCCGAAACGACGCTGTATCCGTGCCCCTCTAAGTGGGCGCCCATAATATGCACCAAATCCATATTATCATCGACAATAAGAATCTTCTTTTCAGGCATAATCGCATCTCCTGCTGTTAGATTATCCAACTCATCATTGCCCCCCTGAAAGACAAGCGTTCCGAGAAACCGCCAAATCACCTGTTGACTCCCGCGGAGTAACTCGGCGCAACCGGTCCGACTTTTTCAAACCCCCATACGTTGACAAAACCGACATTAAAGACATCCCCGATGTAGAACACTTCGGCGGCCAAGCCGACCTTGTTTAGCCCTACCGCCTGCCTTTATGCCTGCTCTCGACGGACGAATCCGGGATTGTGGTATGCCTTATCGTCGAAAATCGCTGTTATCAGCCCAATACTGGCCTGCAGACCGCTAATCCACCCGCCAGCCCTGACGACACAGACCCGGAAGTCATAACATCAATTTGTTTCAGGTACTTTCCACAGGTCCCATAACGTGGCAACCGGTGATTCCGGCCCACCAGCCCACAGTCAGCCGGCACTGTTGCCGAGCGTTATGCCAGCAAACCCGTTTACGCGGGCCTTGATACGACCTTTATCGGCATCCTCGAAGAAAGAGGCGTCTGGACGGAAAAATGCGCCGCCTGCGGCGCGTGCGTGCTTCACCAGTATGGCGGTATCTGCCCCGTTACCCGCTGTGCCAAACGTATGCTTAACGGCCCCTGCGGCGGCTCCCGCGAAGACCGCTGCGAAGTCGACCCGCAGCGTCAGTGCGCCTGGCAACTTATATACCAGCGTCTCAAGGCCATCGGCCAGCTCGACAGATTAAAGGAAATCAAGCCGCCGAAGAATTGGAGATTGAGCCAGGACGGCGGGTATCGCACCATCATCCGCGAAGATCACAGAGTTTGATAATCCAACGGAAAACCGTAAGATTCTAATACGCATCTGAAACATTGGCCCGCGTTTATCTGTTATTGTACCCATAACCCGAAGGTCGGTGGTCTGTTATTGTGACAATATTTTTGGGACAGCCGTTTTCTGCCTATCTCATTTTTTTTCATAGTGTTTTGTCTCGGCAGTCTAAAATGTTCTTCTTGCGTTATTACATTCTCCAAAGCCGATTTTATAAGACCCCGTATATTTTTCCCGGTACATTTTCCTGTCTCGTAACGCCTTCGTGTCTTTGTCTTTAAGTTGTCGAAAGGCGGTGTCGATAAACAGTGCTGACTGGGAGAAGTTCTGCCAAGATAAAGAGGTATTATGGAAAATCAGGACCCGATAATCTCGTTGCTTACGGAAGAGAAGATTCTCGATGAGGCCACGTTAGAGGCGGCGCTTGCACAACAGCGGCAAACCGGCGAGAGTCTGATAAGCATACTGAAGAAGGGCAAGCTTGTAGATGAGGAACAGCTCACAAGGGTTATCGCCGCCACCCACAACATTGAATTTGTTACTCTTTCGCCGGATATGATAGACCCGATGATGGCTCATTTGCTTTCGTATGAGATGGTGAGCCGACACAACGTCATCCCAATCAGAAAGGAAGGCAAGCGGCTGCTCGTTGCGATGAGTTCGCCGCTGAATCTTTCGGTCCGCGACCAGATAGAGATGAAGACGGGCTACGAGGTTGCGCCGGTTGCCGCCTCCCCGGCGGCCATCAGACAGGCGATACATTATCACTTCAATGTCCGCGACGTAACCAGGCAGACAATAGTCTCGATGCGGCTGAAACAGGAGCCGGGTCAGAGCCAGGAAGAAGACAAGCAGCTTGAGAACAAGCTTGTCGAGGCCGAGCGTGAGTCGGAGAGGGTTGCCGAGACACCGATTACACGGCTGGTTTCATCCATAATAAATGGCGCGATTGACTCACGTGCCAGTGACATACATCTTGAGCCGCGGGATACGGATATGAGGGTGCGATATCGCATTGACGGGCTTTTGCATGATGCGTTGAGCGTGCCGGCCTCAGTTCAGCTCGAGGTCATTTCGCATATAAAGATTAGGGCGGAGATGGATATTTCCGAAAAGAGGATGCCGCAGGACGGGCATATGGCGGTGCAGCACAACGGCCTTGAGTACGATTTGAGGGTTTCATCGCTGCCGGCAACCGGGGGGGAGAAGATAGTAATGAGAATTCTGGATAAGTACACGGCGAGGTGGTCGCTTGACTCGGTCGTGCCCTCGGCTGAGGATAACCAGAAATTCAGACGGCTGGTCAGCAATCCATACGGAATGATTCTGCTTACCGGGCCGACGGGCTGCGGCAAGACAACGACCCTTTATGCGGTTCTACAGTTATTGAACGTTCCCGAAAGGAACATTGTGACGGTGGAGGACCCTGTCGAGTACCGGCTTGAGGGGATTACACAGTTACAGGTCAGACCGGTTGCGGGGGTTACATTTGCCTCGGCGTTGCGGAGTATTGTCAGACAGGACCCCGACGTGATTTTGGTCGGGGAGATACGCGACCCTGAAACTGCGGAAATAGCAATCAGTGCTGCGTTGACGGGGCATCTGGTTCTTTGCACCCTGCATACCAACGATGCGGCGGGAGCGGTATCGCGTTTAATAAACCTCGGTGTGGCTCCGTTTCTTGTCGCATCAGCGCTGTTGGGCGCAGTTGCGCAGCGACTTGTAAGGATGACCTGCACCGAATGCAAACAGCCGTATAAGCCCAGCATTGAGGAGCTGGCCAATGTCTTCGGTAAGTCTTTGACTGAAAAGGAGATACAGCTTTATCGAGGAGCCGGCTGCAATGACTGCCGAGGTACCGGCTACCACGGACGAAAGGGCGTTTTTGAGATACTGCCCGTTAGTTCGCAGATTCGCAGGATGATAACTGACGGCCGCAGCGACGGCGAAATCAAGCAGCAGGCGATACAGGAGGGCATGAGGACGCTGACCAAAAGTGCGATTGACGAGGTGCTTCATGGCAATACAACTATTGAGGAACTGATGCGGGTTGTGGATTTGAGGGTCGATTAATGGCTGTATATACATACGTGGCGAAAGACGAGAAAGGCGGGACCGTTTCCGGCACTTACACGGATGTGGACAGCACATCTTCGCTGCGTAACGAGCTGGATAAAATGGGGTATGTCCTGGTCAAAGCCAGGCGGAACAGGAAGACCGGCAGGGACCGTCGAAAGATAGGCAGAGTGACACAGTCGGAAGTCGCCACATTCGCGTATAAGTTTGCTGGAATGTACTCAGCGGGGCTTCCAATCCTCAGATGCCTTGAAACTTTGGAGCAACAGACGGACAACCAGGGCTTCAGGTCTATAATCGCCGATGTCCGGGAGAATGTGGGAACCGGTTTGAGTCTGAAGTCAGCGTTCGGCAGGCACAAAAGCGTGTTCTCTGATTTTTTCCTCGGAATGGTCGAGGCGGGAGAGGTGGGAGGCAAGCTTGACGAGACCCTTGAAATGACCGCTGTTTATCTCGAAAAGCAGGTGCGTCTGAAAGAGAAGGTTAAGTCGGCCTTTGCATATCCGGCGCTCGTTACGATTATGTGCCTGGTGGTGATTACCTTCCTGCTTGCTTTTGTTATTCCGGTTTTTTCGAAGCTTTATACGCAGGTTCACGCGCCGATGCCGGGTCCGACCCTCGCTCTTATAGCGGCCAGTTCCTTTGTAAAACATTGGTGGTGGGCGATGATTGTTGTCGTGGTGGGATTGGTGATTGCGGCTCAAAGATTGTCTCGCAATGCGCTATTTAGGGCGAGGTGGGATAATTTCAAGCTCAATATGCCGGTTTTTGGAAAGCTTAACCGGACGCTGGTTGTGTCGCACTTCACGCGGACCTTTGCGATGCTCGTCTCGGTCGGTGTATCCGTGATAAAGTCCATGGAAATGGCGAGCGTGGTCGTTCATAACCGCAAAGTCAGCGAAATCACCGCAGAGCTGCAGAAAGCAATACAGGCAGGTGCTTCGATGGCTGCCTCGTTGAAAAAGTACGATATTTTTCCCCCTGTAATCGTGCAAATGGCTTCTTCGGGCGAGGAGGTCGGTATGCTGCCTGATATGCTTATCAAAGGGGCGGACCTTCTTGACAAGGACATCGAGCGGGCAATAAACGCCTTGCTTGTAAAATTGGAGCCGACCTTGACGCTTATTATGGGTGTAATCGTCGGGTTTATTCTTATGGGCGCGTATCTGCCGATGTTCGATTATATGGGCCATTTGAAATAGCAGAAAGCTCAGGGATTGCCCGACGAAATATGTGGATGCCAGGTCCCATAATCAGCTTTTGGTCGGGTGACAGGCGACTGTTAGTTTTTGCTGGTGCAGTTATTTTTGGAGATTTTGGTAAAGAGCATGGTGCTTTCTGTCGAATCTGGATTTGTTGAGCCGAGTTTGTATGCCTTATTGACTAATTTGTGCGCTTTATTAAAGGAGAGAAAAAATGCGGAGCAGAAAAGGTTTAACGTTAATTGAACTGTTGATTGTGGTCATCATCCTCGGGGCGTTGGCGGCGATTGCGATTCCGAGAATCACCACCAGTGCCACTACGGCCAAGCGCAACGCGTGTGACACCAACGTTGACACACTCAACACGGCCATAGAGATGTACAAGATAGACAAGGGTTCCTACCCGGCCACGTTGGCTGACGTCACCGGCGACCCGAACTATTTCTCCAGCACGGACGTTCCCACTTGCCCGTTCGGAACCACGTACGGCTACATATCCAACAGGGTCCCCGCACATTCTCATTAAGCCGGCAGCCAGACGAGTTGCTGTCTGGCCGAGTGATTTAGAGAAAGATTGTCCGGGATGGTTGCCAACAGCGAGCGGCCATCCCGTTTAATTGTATGGGAGGACCATTGCTATGGCCGGGCAAAGGACAGGTTATAGTCTTGCCGAGATGTTGGTAGTGGTCCTGATTATAGGGGCGTTGACGTTTATCGCGGTGCCGAAGCTTAATTTCGCAGCTCTTTATCGCAAACAAAGCCACACTGTTGCCAAGACGATTGTTACCGACCTTCGCCACACACGCACAATGGCAATTTCAAAAGCCGCGACCAATACTACGGGATTTACACTGAGCATTACCGGCTCGAGCTATCAAATCATCGACGACTCCAATAGTGTGACGGTGGATTCAGAGACGATAGACTCACATATAAGCTGCGGGGGCGGCACTGTGTTTCGCTTTGGACCTTTGGGGAATCTCCGGACTGGAAGCAGCACCCAGCTTACCGTCTCTGCTGAAGGCAGGACTTATACAATCACAGTCATATCTGGCACGGGTATCGTGGAGTGCACGGGAGGTTGAGCAAGGTAATGTGCTCGATGAATATCGTACGCACGTTGATTCGGGGTAGGGGGCCGAAGGCGGCTCGGCGACGCAGGGGTCTTAGCATCATCGAGGTTGCTATGGCCTCGGCTTTATTGGTTGTGGCGATGGTTCCGATACTCAAGGCACTGACAAAGGCCCACATGTTTGCATCGGAGATTGACAGAAAGACGTTCAGTCTTGTCCTTGCTCAGGGCAAACTCGATGAGATAAGGGCCCGCTCCATCTACCATTACTCCGACTCAATTGTGCCAAGCGGTTCATTCCCTGGTGTCTCGTATTTGTGGAACGTTGAAGACACAGGCCCTGGTTCGGACTTGCGAACGATAACCGTCCATGTTGGCTACGACGGCAATGGCAACGGCACGCTTTCCTCCGATGAGGTCGAAGTCACTCTGGCTACCTATGTCGCCAGAAGGTGGTAAGTTTATGGGACGTCTCCTGTAAGCGTCAAAATTCCATTACTTTGCCTTTTTAACTGTCTTATAAAAACACCCTTCTGTCGCTGCCACATTGGGTTTCTTGCCTTTTTTTCATCTGCGTCTTTCACGTCCGACAATCCACCTTGCGGCAAACGCCGACTGCGTCTTATGCCGAAAAATACCGGTAGCAAATGGACCGTTATCCGGCTTCGCTGTCCGGCTACGGCTCGGCGTCTTGTTTACTTTTTGGCTTTATTTACACCTACGCCGAGACGAGCGCTTCGCCGTGATAAGTTGGGCTTATCGGGGCGTAGCCGAAGGCGAAGCCCGATGCGCGGGAAAAAATGAAAAGGACGAGCGGAAAAGTTTGTTTGCGTCGGGCTGTCACCCTTATGGAACTGGTCATCGCTATGGCTATGATTGGCATCATTTTTGCATCCGTTTTGCCTCAATTCGCCATTATTAACAATAGCTGGGACGCCAAGCAGGGTATTGCCGAGGCACTTCAGAACGGCAGGGTGCTTATAGACCATATTAACCGCAACCTGTCAAAAGCCGTGAGAATAACCGCCGTCAGCGATTTCTCAGTAACGAACGGCTATATCCAGTTTATCTCCGACGTAAACGATAGTAACACTTATCGCTATGACATTGGTGCGAACAACTACATTGAGTATGGGCGAATCGGCGACCTTGCGGATTTGGCAGGGCCGGTCAGTTTGTTAAAGTTTACCTGTTACGATGCTTGTGATTTGGATACGCCTGTTACTGATGGGAATCTTATACGCACCGTGAAGGTTGACGCTACGATTACCAACTCCGCTTCAATGGGGCAGAACAAGACCTTCACCACCTGGGCTTATCTGCGCACCAACGGCAACGTTGTTGCCCCAACCAATACGCAAACAACTTACGACTATGCAAGCCGAACCCAGGGAACAAACATATTCGCATACCAGGGAGAAAGCACCTTTCCGACGGATTCGGCCACACCGTCCAGCGTCCTCAGTTCCGGTGAGTACGACAATATCGAGTCTGATAACGGTTCCTTTCATATGTTTGCTGCCTCCTCCAACGGCAAATATGCCCTGATGCGCTTTGTAATCGTAATCGATGAGAGCGAAAGTACCGTCGCCAGCATTGTTGTCACCTGGAACGGCAAAGGTATCAACGGTAAAGACGGCAAGGAAGATGGCGCAACGTTATATATCTGGAATTATGCCGGCTTAACCTACCAACAGCTTCAGAAGTCGGCTAATACAGAGGCAGAGGTTGTCCTCACCGGGACTGTCAGCAGCCAGGTGCCTAATTATATCGGCGGGGCGGGTCAGAACACAATTACTCTGCTCGTTGCCTCAAATGAACAGCGCACAAGCGGCAAGATAAACGAATTGTATACGGACTATATTAAGGTCGAGGTATCCGCCCAGAGCAGTGCAGGAATATATCCGTAAGTGGTTGCTTTATGGCAAAACAAGGCAGATATAACGGTTCGGTATTTTTGATAGTCGTCTTTGCGATTGCACTTATGGCGACAATCACAATGGGCATTATGGTGATGACCACTGAGGAATTGCAGTTAATGCAAAATCAGTTATTCGCCGCTGAAGCAATGGCGACTGCGGAGGCGGGGTTGAATGACGCCTTTAAAGAGATACGGGCGGCTTCGAGCTGGACGGCCGGTTTTAACAACAAGTCTTTTCCCGGTTATGGCACCTACACCGTGACCGTTACGGGCACGCTGCCGACTCGCACGATTACTTCTACCGCAACCTCATCAAAGGGGTACGTGGCCCGGCTCCGGGCGGGTGTGACAGTAGGCACCAGCTCACCATACGTGATAAGAATTGATAATTTGAGGATTAACGAATGAGGTTCGGCGACAAAACTGCTGTTGGGATAGATATTTCGCAGGACCGCATCAGCATCGTGCTGCTCAAAAGCGGCAAGAACGGTCCGGAACTGGTTAAGTCGGCTGTTGCGCCTATGCCTGAAGGGGCGGTAAAAGACGGTAACATTACAGATGCTGTGCTGCTTTCCAGAGCCATAAGGGAATTGAAGCTTCGCAACAGGATACGAACAAACCGCGCGGCAGTGTCACTGTATGCCAAGCCGGTTGTTGTGCAGATTATGGATATGCCTAAGCAGGTGCCGTCGAACATAAGGCAGTTCGTGCACAATGAGGTCAAAAACTGCGTTGCGCTGCCGAGCAGAGATATAGCGCTTGATTTTTGCGGAATCGGCTCAACCAGGCGAACAGCTGACAAGAGAGTGCTTGCAGTTGCGGCCGAGAACGCCCGGATGGTCGAGCTTGCACGGGTCTGCAGCCGGGCCGGTTTTAGCGTCGAGGCGATTGAACCGCCTCTGCTTGCCTATCTGCGGGCCATTTACGAGCAGAGAGTAATCGGCAAGGGCGGATGCAATGTGCTTATAGCTGTGTTGCGGGGAAATGCCTTGACGTTGTGCGTGCTCAAAAACGGCTCCGTAGACTTCATTCGCGCAAAAGAGTTTACCAGTTCAGCACAAGAAGAATCCCAAGATGCTTGTCCCGCTTTTGGCAAAGCGTGGGATGCAAAAGTAGAGGAGTGTCAAGATTGTGCTGAAGTGTATCCGGATGAGTATGATGAGTGTAAAAAACTGACTCTGGAGAGAAGAGATGATTCGGACGATTTGAATATTTGGCTGGCTGACGAACTGTCGGAGGTCCTGAGATTTTACGATATTGAAGTTCCTGAAAATACGGGCAAATGGGAAATCACCCTCTTTGTGGATTCGACCCTTCGATTGGACTCAGGGCAGACAAGCTCACCACGAGTCGATGCCGCACAATCACCGCGTGGTATAGAGGAATGTCTCAAATCCAAAATCCAGTCCGTTCTCCGTAGCGGCAGCGGGTTTGCTACTGCTGCTGCGAATGATGAGACAGGACACCTGCTGGTCAGGACAATTGAAGATGCTTATATGGATACGCCTTTAGGCGGCTCGGCAGCAGGAAAGGATAAGCTGCCCTCGCCGGTTGCTGTAGGGCTTGCAATGAACCTTCTGACGGCGCAGAGGGACGATGTGAGGATAAATCTTGTGCCGCCGCAGGTAGTGCGGGTAAGGGAGGTCAAGAGAGATACACTGATTGCTGCCAATGCTGTTGCCGTGATGCTGTTGATTATGGTGCTGACCATTCACGCGTTTGACTTGATGATTGGGAGCATAAACCGCAGTGCCGTTGCAAAGAAACAGGTCATCACAGGGCAGGACACCGAGGCAATGGTTGAGCAACACCAGCGGCTCGATGCCAAGCTCAAGATTCTGACGGCCCGGCTCGACCGCATCGCACAGATATCTGCGTCGCACCGCGATATCAACTGGGCGGAGGTGTTTGATGACATACGCAAAGCCACACCCGCCTCGGTTCGCATAACAGGACTGTCCTGCGGGGACGGCTCAAGAGTGCAGATTGAAGGGCTGGCAATGTCGAACGAGGCGGTTAGCTTGTTTGTCAATTTACTTGAGAAATCGCATAACATCGCGTCGGTTGTCCTGTTGGAGGCCCGCAGGCAGGACGGGCAAAATGGATTGATAGTTTACCAGCTTAGTTGTAAGTTTGGTATTAGGAGAGGTAAAGCAGACAATGTTGGCTGACAAAATTATTCAACTCGACCGTTCGCCCAGACGTGTCTTACTGGTTTCGCTTGTGGTCGTTGCAACAGTGGGGCTGTACAGGTGGATACTTGCCCCATACAACGGGCAACTTCTGGCTGCGCAACAGTACGAATCAACGCTGGATAACATATTGCGCAAAACCGGCGTTCTGGGCACAACTCTGGAAGCAAAAAAAGCGAAACTGGGAGAGTTGACCGAGACATCTGTCCGGCGGCGAAGCGAACTGTTCTCGCCGGGCGAGGTGCGCGGGTTCTTCGCTTCTTTGCCGGCTGTCGCCGACCGGGCCGGCTGCATAATACAATCGGTCAGCTCGGTCCCCGAGCAACGGGGCGGTGCACAAAACCAACGGGGAGACAGCTCAGGAATAATCGGAAAGGGGGCAGTGGTTAGTGTTACCGGCGGATACGGTAACATCATCAGGTTCCTTAAAGAATTGCAGACCTACGAACGCAAAGTATGGATAGACTCGGTGAAGATGGAGACCGGCGGCAATGCCGGCAATCTGAAATGCCAGGTAATCCTGACGCTTTATTGCGCCGATAGTATGGAGATGGTTTTGTATGAATGAGCTTATAAAAAAAGCGATTGTTTGTGCCTTTCTTATGTTGGCAACGGGCATTGGCCATAGCGCCGAACAGACCGATGGTGGGGCCGGCCGGACAGCCGACGAGACAACGGCCGTTGGTCGAGACGACCCCTTTGCTAGTGGTTTCGGCGTTGTTAATTCAGCGGAACAGTCGGATATTCCATCGATTGTGGAGTCGGTTCAGTCAAAACCCACGCTGTTCGTCCGAACGGTTACGTTAAAGTTTCTAAATGCCGCGAGCCTGAAAGTAGCTCTGGATAAAATGTCCTCCGCGAACGGAAGCATAGGGATTGATGACAACACGAACTCGCTGATTATCTGCGACACAAAGGAGAACCTGGAGAGAATCCTTGCCGAGACAAAAAAGGCCGACCAGACGCCAAAACAGATTATGATTGAGGTTGTCATTATCGATGTCCAGTTGAAAAACGACACAGAGATAGGTGTGGACTGGGATATCCTTTCGAGTGAGAATTACAATTTTGCCTACCGACAGGGTATGATTTATCCCTACCGCTTGACGGCTACGACCAGTGCCGCCGATGTTGGAAACGCGACGAACTATATGACCACCGGTCTGGGCGGCGAGTTTTCGGTTATAAGTGGCACAGTTCGTAATGTTGTGCACCTGCTGCAGGAAAAAAGAAACGTAAATATACTGGCCAGCCCTCGTGTGATGGTCGTCAGCGGCCAAAAAGCCGAAATCAAGACTGTCGAGGAAATCCCGTATCAGGAAGTAGTTAGTACCTCTGGAGGAGGGCAGATGAGTTCGGTGCAGTTCAAGGAAGTAGGCGTTACTCTTGAGGTCAAGGCAACTCTGGTCGATGACGGTCAAATCCTGTTGGCGGTAAAACCCAAACAGAGTGTCAGCACAGGCACATCTGGAGTTTCCGATGTTCCGATTATTGACACGAGAGAGGCAAGCACGTCTTTGCTGATGGATGATGGGCAGGTCATCGTGATGGGCGGATTGCGCAGGCAGGAGACTCGGAAGATTAAATCTCAAATTCCTCTGTTGGGAGATTTGCCGTTCATTGGTTTTATCTTTTCAGATGACCGCAAGATTGTGGAAAACTCAGAGCTGATGGTGCTTTTATCGCCGCACGTATATAAGGGCGAGCCGGTGCCGGCGGAGGCAATGGCAAGATACAACCAGATAAAAGACAGAACGTTGATTTCGCCGCCCGGCAAACCACAGTCGCGGTCACCGGATGAAACGGATAAGTAGCCGGCGGATTGCCTTGGCAACTTTTTGCTAATTTGACAGGCAGTTTGGGTCGATAATAATAAGGAAGCGGATTAGGTGAATAGGGCCAGGAGGAGTCTAAACCAATTAGCGAAGGAGAAGTAGGAATGTTCGGGTTATTCAAGTCGAATAAGAAATCGGGTAAAGCGAAGATACTTATCGTTGATGATGAACCGGATTACGTCAGCACAATCAAGCAGCACCTGGAGTGGAGCAACTATGAGGCGGTAGTGGCAACCAACGGTAAGGAGGGGCTGGAGAAGGCCGTGAGCGAGAAACCCGACCTCATCCTGCTGGATACGAGTATGCCGGTGATGAATGGCCACGAAACGCTGGAGCATCTGAGCAAGGACCCGCAGTTGAAGAATATACCGGTGATTATGGTTACCGCCGCCTGCGAGGTGGACGATATTGCCACTGCTTCATCTTTCGGCATCACCGATTACATCGCCAAGCCGTTCGACTTTGCCGAGCTAAAGGAGAAGATTGCCGGCGCACTGGAAGGCAAAAAGACTTTGAGTGGCGTATAGGTCGGTAAAGAGGACGCCTCGGTCACCACGGTTTTGTTTTCCCGACAAATCAACTGTGCGGACTTTCCCGTAGTATTTGAGTTGCGGGTTCTATTGTTGCTGCTGCGATTGATGAACGGTTTCGGGCTCGCGGGCGGCCGATTTGATGGGCAGCAGGAAATGAAAAGTTGAGCCCTTGCCGAACTCGGATTCTACCCACACCCGTCCCCCGTGCTTTTCCACGATATCCTTTGATATGGCAAGGCCGAGACCTGTTCCGCCGGTCTTGCGGCTGCCGCTGCTGCCGAGCTGTTGGAACTGTTGGAAGAGTTTGGGGATGTCTTCTTGTTTGATTCCGCAGCCGGTGTCAGAGACTGAGACGCGAATCGCGTTTTCTATTCTGCGGGTTGCGATTGTGATGCTGCCTTTCCCGGTATACTTCATGGCATTGCTGACGAGGTTGGTGAGCACCTGAATCATCTTGTCGCTATCGTAGGTGACCTTGGGCAGGGCGTTGTCCAGCGCCAGCCGGAACTCTACACCTTTTTTCTTTACGGTGCTCGCCATTGTGTTGTAAACGCTCTCGACAATGTTGTTAATGGAGTTATCCTGCATATTGAATTTGGCCCTGCCGGACTGGAGTTTCTGGAAGTCCAAGACGTCGTTAATAAGCCGGGCAAGGCGGTCTATATTGCGCTGGGCAACCTCCAGAATCTCTCGTTGTTTGCTCTTGACCCGTCCTGCCGCCCCATCCATAATGAGGGAGATATCTTCCTTTATTATGGTCAGCGGCGTGCGCAGCTCGTGAGAGACGGTGGAAATGAACTGTGATTTAAGGTCCATCGCCTCTTTTATTTTCCTGTCGGCCTCCTTTCGCTCGGTGATATCCCTGATGACACCGATGGAGCCGGTTACTCTTCCTTCGGGGTCTTTCAATACGCTCAGTGACACGTCGACGTCTATTATCTCTCCGTCCTTCTTGACCATCTGGGTCTCCAGATGGTGCTGTATTCCTTTCTGCCTTACGTCATGTGTTCTGATTTTCTCCCACTCTCCCTCCGGATAAAGCGACTGGATGGGTTTAAGGTGGAGGTCTCCTTTTGTCATGCCGAGCAGTTTTTCCGTGAACTTGTTCCAGGAGATGAGCCGTTCGTTCTCGTCGGCCATTGTAATTGCTACAGCGGAGTTCTCGAAAATGGTTCGGTATCTATCTTCGGCGAATTGCCGGGCGCGGTCGGCCTCTTTGCGTTCGGTTATGTCCTCGTAGGTTCCGAGGATTCCTACTACGTTGCCTTTAGAGTCGTGTAGTGGGACCTTGTTTGTATCGAGCCAGGCCTGTTTGCCGTCGGCTTGTAGTTCCGGCTCGATGATGTGGTACTCGGAGGCGTTGGTCTCCATAACCCGCTTGTCGCACTGGCGGTAATGCTCCGACTCTTCCTTTCGCCAGGGCATATCGTAGTCTGTTTTACCGACGACCTCTTCGGGCGTAGACAAGCCGGCGTGCCCGGCAAAGACAGGATTGCAGCCCAGGTATACCGAGTCGAGGCCTTTCCAAAATACCGCCTGTGGGATGCTGTTCATCACTAATTGCAGCATCTGCTGCGATTCGTGCAGCTTTTCTGCTGCCTTCTTTCGCTCGATGGCATAGAGGGCGGTTCTCACCAGCGAGTTTTCCATCGCCGGGCCTTTGACAAGATAATCGGAAGCGCCGCTCTTTATTGCCTCAAGTCCTGTCTCCTCGTTTTCGAGGCCCGTGAGCACAACTATGGGTGTATTAGGAATGACCTTGCAGACGCTGTGGACCGTCTCTATGCCGTTGCTGTCCGGAAGTCCCAGGTCGAGCAGCACGACGTCGAACTGCTTGGTCTTGAACAGGTTGATGGCCTCTGACAGGCAGGAGACCGATTCGACGGTGAATTTGGCGGGCTTGGTGCTTTTGGTCAAAGCACGCTTGACTAATCGAACATCGATTTCGTCATCGTCTACCTGTAAGACCCTTATCTCGCTGTTCATATCTTCGTCTCTTGTCACTCGTGTCGTGTTTTGGGGGGTGTCGGCAGGTTCCGACTCGTAGGACAAGTCCGATAACTAAAGCTACTCGCCGACGTTACCCTCATCCTGCTGGTGGAATTATCGGCAGATTACAAGTGCGATTTCAGAAGAAAAGTTCGTTTTTGGGGACGAGGAAGGCGATTGCGACCCTCCGAACAATTGAGATGGCCCGTTCGTCATTTTTGTTTTTCTTCGAGCAGAGTTCGCGGCTCGGCCATGATATGGATACGACGTTTCTTGGGTAACACTTTTGCGGAGATTTCTTCTCTTTGGCCGGGTTTTAATTCCAGTTCGAAAGTATCTTGTTCAAGATAGTGATATTCCGGCAGATTGTCACTGTAGATTTTAAGTGTCCATTTATCCGGCCGCAATTCCTCAAATACGAAACCTCCTTGGTTATCTGTATCGGTGCGTCTTATTTCTGAGCTGCTCTTAAGTTCTACAATTGTATTTGCCAGCCCGTGGTCTTCAACGAGTTTGGTGTCTTCATTGCTACTGCCGCAATTTGCAACAACATAAAGTCCGTTGGTATCGCAGGGTTGCTTGCCTGGGGGCATTTTATCATGGTTGTTTTGGTAACCATAGACTATAATCCGGCCTGAAAACTGGGCGGCTCGCGTTACGGCTATATCCACCGAGGTTTTTTCCCCGCCTTGAACAGCTAACTCGATGGGTGTCTTTTGGGTGGGAATTCGATTCATACCGATACTTGCCGTATCCACATTCAGGTAGTAGATACCGGGCCTTACGGAAGGAAAGGTAAAATTACCGGCTTTGTCGGTTACCGCAGTGAAGCCGTTGAGTCTGAGAATGGCGTTGCCAATTGCATTTTGTGTCTCTTGGTCACAAAGATATCCTTTAATACTGCCTACACTTTTCTTGCGGCATACCGGCAGGCCGAGAGGGATTGTGTATTCCACCATCAAGGCGGTGTCATCACTTGAGTTTGAATTTTCATACCTGGTATAACGGGCAATCACAGAAAGCTTATTGTTATTAGCAAAAATGTGGCTCAATCTTAGCTCCAGATTGTCTCTGCCTGACTGTGTTGAACCCTGATAGTCGTTTGTTTGAAGCATAAGATTAAGGGAAGTCCTGTTTGCTATTTGATATTGAGTGTTCAGGCCGATGGTTGTGCTGCGTCTGTTTTCGCCTGTGAAGTCGCTGTTTTTATCATAATAAACATAGCCGCCGTAGGACTGCTTGTTGTTTGGCGTAAAATAAACAGAAGCAGTGTATCTTTCCGAAGGGCACGTTGTATTGTTAAGGTTATTTTTTGTTTCGCCATATTCAGCAGAGGTAGAAAGGATTAACTTGCTAAACCCCTGCCCTATGCCGAACCTGAAAGTGTCCTCCTGGTAGTCGAACTTGGGGCTATCGAGTTGGTCTTTGCGATTTCGGCTCAGCCAATCCAAAGAAAAGCTGGTATCCGTTTCAAGCCGGTAGTCAGCACCCAGCTGGTAGTACTTCTCCAAAGGGGCCGAGTAAAGCGAGGGGTCTAAATCAAGGTTGTTCTTCTCCTGTCTGAAACTGGCATTTAGTCTTAGGCGTTTGTCTACCGGGACGGTTAGCCCTCCTGAGATATAATCAAGGTCCCTATAATAGCCGGGGTAGTCCGTGCCGGCGTGAGTTAATTTTAAGTAGTAGCTGAGCCAGTTGTTGTGCCCGTAGAGCTTGGTTAGATACGCATTGTCTCGGCTGCTGCTATCCGGTCCTAATGCATATTCAAGCTCGGCTTTGGTATTTTCAAAAGGCTCAAGCTCGCCCTCAAAACTGGTGATATCACTGACCTTGCCATCTCTGTATTTTCTAAGATAATTTAGGCCTACCTTGTTTTTTTCATTTATTGAATAATTCATATAGGCGGCAGTCTCTTCTGTGCCGGGCTCCAGCCAGCGTGTTTTCGTGTGGTAGGCCCCCAGACTAAAATCGTCGCTAATATTGAGCTTGCCTTCCAGGCCCCTGCCATAAAGGTAATTTTCAGTCAGCCCGGAAAGAGAATAATAGCGGTCGCCAAAATGAAGCTCATAGTCTTTTGTCCAATAGCTGAGCGAATACTCATCGCGTTCGCCAAGGACTGATTTTTGCTGAAGATCGGGACCTCTGGCCTCAAATTTGATATGGTTTTTGCCTTCTTCGTCTAAGGTTCCTTCGCCATGGATGTCGGTTTGCACGCCGGATTGGCGGTCTTTGCTTTTGTCAGAAACATATGTAATGGTTAAGTCTGTCGGGATTGTGTGATAGGTCTGCTCTACACCGCTTATTCTGGGAATAATTTCCGTGATGCTTTCAGACTGGGCTTTAGCTTTTGTCTTGCTGTCTTCAACAGTTTCGGCAGCCAATTGCAGCCGGTGTTTTAATTCGGTTGTTATTTTTGCATCGGCCTTTACGGTTACGGTAACTGTTTTTGATTGGCCGGGGGCAAGAGTAAACTTCTCAGCGTCAATAACATAGGGAATATTTTCCCCGCTATTGACTTTTGTATTGATAGTATATTCTGTGTTGCCCAGATTTGTAACTACGAAAGAGCTTTGATATTCCTCGCCGGCTATTACATAGCCGGGTGATTCCAATAATTTTACCTGCAATTTGCCAACCGGCAGCACTATTACATAAACGGTATAAAAGTCGCGGATGGCGGGGTATTTTCTGTCTTTAATGACATATGTAATTTCATACTTGCCGGCTAAGGTTGTTTGGGGGACGAAAAAACTTACCATCTTTGTGTCAGCTTCAGTTGGATTTAATTCAAAAGGGAAGTCTTTGGTGATAGGCACCCAGCCTTCAGGAAGTTTGACTTCAGTAATGAATTCTCGCTTTTTGTCAGTCGGATTGGTTAAGCGAAAGACAGTAGTCACTATCTGTCTCGGTTCGGTCTCGAGCAATTCTTTTGCATCTTTTAGACCCAATATAAATCTCAAGTTGGGAGGGAGCCGACCCTCCAAGCTCGGGTTGTTGTTGTCTTCAACGTTTTTTTTTGAGGCAATCCCTTGTTGAGGTTGTATCTGCGGCAGAATTGGCCTAAAACATCCTTCAGCTTCATGTGTGCGAGAGATGATTTCTACCATAGATTCAGCTTTGACTTGCGTTTTGGGCTTGCTGTCTTCAACAATTTGAGCTGTTAACCGGAGGCGATGTTTTAATATCTCTGCTATTTTCGCGTCGGGCCCTACCCATACTGTAACTGTTTTTGATTGCCAGGGTGCAAGCTTGAATATCTTGTCGGCATCAACGACAAAGGGGATATTTTCGCTGCTGTCAACACTTATGCTAACGGTATTTTCCGTGTTGCTTTTGTTAGTAACCAGAAAGCAGGCTTGGTAGTATTCGCCGGCGATTATGTATTGCGGGGTTTCCAACAACTTTACCTCTAATTTGCTGCACGGCAGGACCACTACGTTAACAGTATAAAAGTCGCGAATAGAAGGGTATTTTCTCATTTTGACGAGGTATGTGATTTTATATCTGCCGGCTGGGGTTGCTTCAGGAACAATAAAGCTTACCAGCTTTGTAGTAGTTTCGTTGGCCCCCAGGTCGAAAGGGAAATCTTTCGTAATAAGGACCCATCCTTCAGGCAGCTCGGTCTCAGAGGCGAATTCATGTTGTTGGCTGGTGGTATTTGTTACGCGAAAAGTGACGGCTACGATTCCTCTTGGCCTGGTCTCGAATAATTCCTTTCCGGCCGGTCTTACCTCCAAGCCGAGGCCTTGCGCTGTATCGTGTGCAACAGCTAAGGTTACGAGATAAAACACAATGGATAAGAACGTCCTTCTCATTTTTCAAATTTAAAGTCATAGTTGGCACCAAAAATATCATCGCCACCACAGTCGGCTACTACCAGGGCCTTGTATGCGCCTTGTGGTACGCCGGTTAAATCGACTTTATGTCGAACAGACGTACCGGGGTAGGTGAGTTTCCCGCCGCCGTCGAACTTGCCGATGTACCCGCCGCCCTCATCATAGAGCTCGACCCACAAAGATGCCCTCAGCCCTCTTTGGCCGGTGTTTTCTATATCCATCTGCAAAAACCTTCCTTCGGCTTCTCTTAGAAGTTTTGTCTGTAAAAACTTAAGATTGCGCTCGCCGGTATCACCGATATTTGTAATCATTTGGATGCCGTAGCGCATGATTTGGGTTATACCTATTTTGGTTTTGTCCTTCTCTGCCTGGCTGCTCTCCCGTGAGCTTTTTGGTACACCCTCAATCATAAGCATACTCCAGTAGGTGCCCACGAGGTTTGGGTCATCAGGCACTTTCGTCGTGTAATTGACTGTTGAGACGTCGCCAGGTGGAATTGTCAGCCGATGCGGGTTAAAGCTGAGCCAATTGGCGTTGGAGCGTTGCGATTTGCCGGACGGGCCATAATTATTATTGCCGTCGAAACAGAACTGATAATCGGTCTGGTAAACTTTAACTTCTTCCGGCTCGGTGCTATTGTTTTTGATAATAACGGAGCCTTTGTAAATTTCACCCGGCTTGGCCCTTTTCTCATGGGTTAAGCCCCCTATGACAGATACCCCTGCCTTTGTTGTAGAAAGTATCGAAAAACAAAAGACCAAAGCCAAATAAACAATTTTTGTGGGTCTTCCCATCGCTATTTTCCTCAATTATTTATCATAGACCCAAAAAGTGACCGTGGGATTATAGGTACCAGGCGGCACCTGTATGGAAACATTCGTGAGTTTAAACTGGACGGTTACAGTGGTATCACCACTCCCGCTAATGAAATCTTCGGCGGGGTAGGAATCCGTTACCTCCTGGTAGTCACCTACGGGAGTGGGAGAGGTCTTTTTAATAGACAGGTGCAGGCTACTAGGCCAGTTGCTTTTTTCTACCTTCAATCCCCAGTTGCCGCTGGCTGTAATATTTATCGTTACCGCGGCAGAGTCGCTCTCGGAGGTGTTAGGTAGGTTGCTTCCGGCGGCGGGAGGGGGATCGCCTATAATTTCAGGCCAGCTGTAGTTAGGTGTTGCCGTGATTGATGATGTCGCCCAGCATATCCCTGCACCGCATACAAATGAAACCAATAGAGCTGGGATGATATATCGAACTATCCTTTTCAATTTTGTCCTTTCTGTCCATAGAAAAGACCTTGGTTGGAGTGAGCCCTCAGGGCCCGCCCCAACTGATTCTTTCATTGCGATTAGACGTCGTCAGTAAGCGTCCAGGTAACTACCTTCGCCGTGTCCGTGTAAGGAGCTACCATACTGGTTACAGTGGCCTTGAAAGTTATCGTTTCACTGGGGGTATTACAGTTGCCTATTGCAGTTACAAAATCATAGGCTGTAGCAGCTGCGGTAAACGGCACTTCGCCCGCTGACGTGCCTTTACCGCTCCCAGCCGTTACTGTTGCAGACAGGGTGATACCGCTGAACAGCGAGGCAAGACTACCTGTGATCTTTCTGGTCTTGCCGCTATCAACATTTGAGGTCCAGGCCATCGTGGTGGTAGCCTCCGTTTGGACAGCAGGCAGGGCGCCTGCCGTTGGTGCAGTAATAGTCAAGGTTCCCGGGGTACCAGTTGTCTCAAGCTCGGCAATCTCAAGGAACGTGATGGTTACAGTCGATGTAGCGACGTTGTCCGCTGTTGCCAAAGTAGCAAGTCCGGCGACCAACGCTACCGATATCAAAATTTTGATTAAGATTTTCATCATTTACTCCTAAAATTCTTCAGTTTATTATGTGGTGGCACACGCACTATTCCTAAAGTTATTATCGGTGAAAAACAGGTGGGGTTAAGGGGTTTTAGGGCTGCCGCAAGTCGCAGTATTTTGGGCCTGTAATGTCGCCTGTAAGGATACTGATACGACGGGTTGAGGGTTCTAAAAACAAAAGCAGTTCGGTTTTATCAGGTCGCCACTTTACACAGTATTGCCTTTTAACATATAAGTGTATTAGAAGCCATTTCATAACCTATTGGAAACGGCGTTATCAGCACTGAAAACACAGTTATTCGAGGTGCGGACAGAGTGATTTGAGATGATGCTATAGATTGCCGGTTTTAGCAACGAACTTATTATTCCGTGATAGTATAAGTAAGGATGTGCTCATCACGCCCTGCCTTTCCACTAATCCTGGGCAATGCCTCGTACTCCAGGGAACAACTGCCAATCTCCCTCGCAATATCATTTATAATATCTGAAGGTTCCTTATTAATATTTACCCAACCTTTTGATGTGCCCCTGCTATTCAAGTTTACGGCTCGAACTCTAAGGATGTAATCCTGTTCGTCTGCTGCCAGATTAGACTGAACAGTAACTCTTATGCCTTCGAGATTCGTGCTCCATTTCAGTTCTTGACTTCCGGTGGTTATGCCCGTTTCGTCAACGACCAGCCAGGTCCAGTTTTTCCCACCGGTCCCCCCCAGTGAGATAATAGCAAAAGGTGCTACTCTTATTGTTACAACCTGGGTAGTGGTGGCACCGGCAGCCATGGTATAGTTAAAGAACCCAAAGAGAAAAACCATCAGAACCGGAACAAATAATCTCCACCCTTTCATCATTTTCACATCCCCCTTCGGTAAAACTGGTTCAAACTGCCATTATTCTATACTTTTTTTGGCGGCAAGTCAAGGGAAAACAGACTCAAACTGGGCAGAAAAACCTGTTCTGATGTGAGAACAATAGGCGGCAACGCGGGGGTTTGTGATGTATTTGCCGCCAGCGTAGCCTGCTACCGGTGTCTGGCGGTTTTCCGTTGTGCCATCAGGTCTGTGAATGTGCAGAAGAGGTATTGTGAATCGTGTGGGCCGGGTGAGGCCTCGGGATGATACTGAACGCAGAAGGCGTCAAGGCGTTTGCAGCGGAACCCTTCTAAGGTGTTGTCGTTAAGGTTGACGTGTGTCAGCTTGATGTCTTTGTTTTTGAGCGAATTTATATCGACGCAGAAGCCGTGATTCTGTGCGGTTATCTCGACCTGATTGGTATCGAGATTTTTCACCGGGTGGTTGGCGCCACGGTGACCGAACTTGAGTTTGAACGTTCGTCCGCCGAGCGCAAGTCCTAAAATCTGATGTCCGAGACAGATGCCGAAGATAGGGACTTTGCCTAACAGTTCTCTGGTGTTTTCGATGGCATAAGTAACCGCGGCGGGGTCGCCGGGCCCGTTGCTCAGGAAGATACCGTCCGGCTTTTTCGCCAGGACATCCCTGGCGGGCGTAGAGGCGGGCACGACGTAAACATCGCAGCCGTGACTGGTAAGCAATCGGAGGATATTTTGCTTTATGCCGAAGTCATACGCGACTACTTTGTATTTTAACTTTGGTTTGGCGGTTGTGGGTTTTAGAACGTCAACGACTGGTTTATCCCACTTATAGGGTTTTGTCGAGGTTACGTCTTTTACTATGTCTCTGCCCACCAGCCCGGGATACTCTTCGAGTTTTTTTGCCAGCGCCACGATTCTGAGTTCCGTCGAGGAGATGATGCCTCGCATTGCTCCTTGGGTGCGAATATGCCTGACTAATTTTCTTGTGTCGATACCCGCAAGGCCGACTACTCCATTGGCTTTCAGGTAATCACTAAGCGAATGTTCGTTTCTCCAGTTGCTCGGGTACTCACAGTTCTCTTTGACGATGAAGCCGGCGGCGTAAATCTTTCCGGACTCCCAGTCGAGCTTGTTGGTCCCGTAGTTGCCGATGAGCGGATAAGTCATCGTGATTATCTGCTCATAGTAGGAGGGGTCTGTGGTGATTTCCTGATAGCCGGTCATACTCGTATTGAAGACCACCTCGCCGCACTTCTGGCCTTTAGCGCCGAAGCTCGTCCCCTCGAATACCGTCCCGTCTTCAAGTAAAAGAATCGCTTTCATCTTTTGCCTTTTGCACGATGGTGCAACTGGATGGGTTTGACGCCGATTCGCTTTTTTCTCATCGCTTCGATTGCATTTACAACGGCTATTGCCCCCCTGATAGTCGTTACGTATGGCACTTGCTTGTCGAGGGCGGTTCTTCTGATTGCAAACGAATCGCTTACCGTCTGTTTTCCGACGGTGGTATTGATAATCAGGCCAACCCTGCCGTTGATGATTGAATCGACGATATTAGGGCGGCCCTCGCTTACTTTGAGCACAAACTCGGCTGGAATGTTATTGTTGATTAGTGCAATACAGGTTCCCTTGGTGGCGGTGATTTTGAAGCCCATCTGGTGCAGTTTGCGGGCGACTTCGACGGCCTTCTTTTTGTCGTCGTCTTTGACGCTTATCAGCACGGTGCCGCTGGTCGGCAGGGCGTTGCCTGCCGCTATCTGACTTTTGGCGTATGCGATGCCCGCCTCGTCGGCGATTCCCATCACTTCGCCGGTGGAGAGCATTTCCGGCCCCAAAATAACATCTACTCCGGGGAACTTCAAAAATGGGAATACGGCCTCTTTGACCGAAAAGTGCTTAGGCCAGACCTCTTTAGTGAAACCAAGCTCATCTAAGGTCATTCCGGTCATAACCTTGGCAGCCAGCTTGGCCAGCGGCACGCCGATGGCCTTGCTGACAAACGGCACTGTCCGAGAGGCCCGTGGATTGACTTCGAGGATGTAAATTTTGCCGTTTTTAATGGCGTACTGGACGTTCATCAGGCCCTTTACTTTTAACTCCAAAGCCAGCATTTTTGTCTGGCGTTTGATTTCCTCGATGGTTTCACGACTCAGCGACACCGGCGGCAGGGTGCAGGCGCTGTCGCCTGAATGTATGCCGGCCTCTTCTATGTGCTCCATTATTCCGCCGATGACCACTCGTTTGCCGTCGCATATCGCATCGACGTCCAATTCGGTGGCGTCATCGAGAAACTTGTCTATGAGAACCGGATGTTCACCTGAAACCTCGATGGCCCTCTCGACGCAGCTCTTGAGAGATTGTTCGTCATAGACGACCTCCATTGCACGGCCTCCCAGCACAAACGATGGCCGAATCAGAAGGGGATAACCCAGCTTGTCGGCGATTTTCACCGTCTCTTGATACGACATAGCGGTGCCCGACGTCGGCTGGCGAAGCCGAAGCTTTTTGACGACCTTGTTGAATCGCTCACGGTCCTCGGCCCTGTCGATGCTGTCGGGGCTGGTGCCGATGATTTTGACGCCCGCCTGCTCTAACGGCACGGCCAGTTTAAGAGGCGTCTGTCCCCCAAACTGAACTATGACACCGTCGGGTTTTTCCTTCTCGACTATCGACATAATGTCCTCGAAGGTCAGCGGCTCAAAGTATAGCCGGTCGGAGGTGTCATAGTCGGTGCTTACCGTCTCAGGGTTGCAGTTGACCATTATCGATTCGATGCCGATTTCCCGCAGCGCAAAGGCAGCGTGAACGCAGCAATAATCGAACTCAATACCCTGTCCGATTCGATTAGGCCCACCGCCCAGGATGATGACCTTTCTTCTTTTGGTTGGATTGGCCTCACATTCGCTTTCGTATGTCGAATACAGGTAGGGCGTAGCCGCCTTGAATTCGGCGCCGCAGGTGTCCACCATTTTATAGACCGGCTCTATGCCGGCCTGCTGTCGGCGTTTGCGAAATTCTCGTTCCGGCCATCCGAACAGTGACGCTAAGTACTTGTCGCTGAAGCCGTATTCCTTGGCCTGACGCATCAAGGCGGCGTTCATTTTCCCACGCCCCACCGACCGTATTTTCTCCTCAAGCCGAACGATGTCCTTTATGTTGTTCAAAAACCACGGGTCGATTTTCGTAAGTCCGTAGATTTCCTCGATAGTCACCTTTCTTCGCAACGCCTCGGCTACGTACCAGATTCTGTCCCAGCACGGCGTCCGTAATTTGTCTTTCAACTGGCGTAGCGTCAGCCCGCTGTCGATGTGCTTTTTGTCTAATGAGTATCGGTCGATTTCGAGCGACCTGATTGCCTTTTGAAACGCCTCTTTGAAGGTCCTGCCGATGGCCATCGCCTCGCCCACCGACTTCATCTGCACCGTCAGCGTCGGGTCGGTCCCCCTGAATTTTTCAAACGTGAAACGAGGCCACTTGACCACGCAGTAGTCGATGGTCGGTTCAAAGCAGGCGGGCGTCTTTTTTGTGATATCGTTACTAATCTCGTCGAGTGTGTAACCGACCGCAAGCAGCGAGGCGATCTTCGCTATCGGAAAACCCGTCGCCTTTGAGGCAAGGGCCGAGCTTCGCGACACACGCGGGTTCATCTCAATCACGTAAAGTTTGCCGTTTTCTGGGTTGACGGCGAACTGGATGTTGGAGCCGCCCGTCTCGACGCCTATGGCACGGATAATCTTAATCGCGGCGTCACGCATAATCTGGTATTCCTTGTCGGTCAGCGTCTGCGCCGGCGCCACGGTGATGCTGTCGCCCGTATGTATGCCCATCGGGTCGAGATTCTCAATGGGGCAAACGATGACCACGTTGTCCTTGCGGTCTCGCATCACCTCAAGCTCGAACTCCTTCCACCCGATAACGGATTCTTCTATAAGCGCCTCGTGTCGCGGGCTGAAATTCAGGCCCCACTCGACGAACTTGTGGTATTCTTCCTTGTTGTAAGCGATGTTACCGCCTGTGCCGCCGAGGGTAAAAGAAGGACGAATTATGGCGGGTAAGCCGATATCCTCGAAAATTTCCTGTGCCTCCTGCCAGTTACGAACGTATCCGCTTTTGGGCACGTCGAGACCGCAATCCTGGATTGTTTTTTTGAAGAGGTTTCTGTCTTCAGCCCGCTTGATACTCGCCAGATTTGCACCTAATAGGCGCACGTTATATTTTTTCAAAACCCCGCTTTCAGCAAGCGCTACGGCGGTATTCAGCCCCGTTTGCCCACCAAGTGTCGGAAGCAAACTATCCGGTCTTTCCCGCTGGATTATCTTTTCGACGATTTCGGGTGTTATCGGTTCGATGTAGGTGCGGTCGGCAAAATCAGGGTCGGTCATTATGGTGGCCGGATTGCTGTTGACCAGCACCACCTTGTATCCCTCGCGCCTGAGCACCTTGCACGCCTGTGCGCCGGAATAGTCGAACTCGCAGGCCTGACCTATGACTATAGGTCCTGAGCCGATGATTAGTATTTTGTGTATGTCTTTACGTTTCGGCACGTATTATTCCATAATACACTGAAGGGCACTGACTGTAACACTGACACTCACGGACTTTGATATTGACTAAATTGTCCGTGTTTGTTCGCCGCACACTGTCAGGCATCCCTTACGTACGGGAGGCGGATTAAAGTCAGTGCAAGTCTGTGTTAAGGCATTGGAGCAGTTTTTTACATCGCAGGTCGCCGGTTGTCAACTGTTTCCCCGCAGCCAGCGGTTGATTGCCGCCGCGGCGGCCCTGCCGCTGTCGATTGCACGAACAACAAGCGATGCGCCGTTGATTGCATCCCCTGCGGCGAATACCCAGGGCTGGCTCGTTTGGAAGTTCTTTACCGCCACGTTGCCACGCTGGTCCAGTTCTAATCCCATCTCGGTAATCAGGCCATCGTGGGCGACGTGCAAAAAACCCATTGCCAAAAGCACAATGTCCGCATCCAGCACAAACTCAGTGCCCGGCACTTCCTTTATCTTCCAGCCGCTCGCCTGCTGCATCCATTCGACCTTGCAGTAGTGAATCTTGCTTACCCTCGTTTCCGTCCCCGTCAGCCGGACGGTCTCTACGCCCCATATCCGCTCGCAGCCCTCCTCGTGGGAGGAGCTGGTTCTCATTATTCGGGGCCAGTTGGGCCAGGGAGTGTCCGGCGGGCGGTCTTCCGGCGGCTTTGGCAAAATCTCCAACTGGACTATATGCTTCGCCCCCTGACGGCGGGCCGTGCCCACACAGTCGCTGCCCGTGTCCCCGCCCCCTATGACCACAATGTTCTTGTCTTTGGCGTTAAGCAGTTGTCCTTCGATTGATTCACCCGAACATATTTTGTTCTGCATCATCAGGTAGTCCATCGCGAACACGACGTTTTCGTAGCCCCTGCCCTGCACGGCTAAGTCTCTCGGCTCACCCGCACCCGTAGTCAGGCAGATGCAGTCGAACTGCCTTTGCAGGTAATGAGAGGATATATCCTTTCCCACGTTTACGTCAGTCTGGAATTGCACGCCCTCGGCGGTCAACTGATTGAGTCGACGGTCTATGATGGATTTTCCCAGCTTGAAGTCCGGAATACCGTATCGCGGGATTCCGCCAATTTTTTGGTCTTTTTCAAATACCACCACGTCGTGCCCCGCCCGCGCAAGCTGCTGTGCTGCCGCCAGGCCTGCAGGCCCCGAACCGATTATTGCGACCTTCCTGCCCGTTTTTGTTGCCGCCGGCATTGGCTTTATCCAGCCCTCGGCAAAGCCGCGTTCGACGATTTGAAACTCAATGTGCCTGATGAGCACCGGCTGGTCGTTTATTGCCAGCGTGCAGGCGGCCTCGCAGGGCGCAGGACAAACTCGTCCCGTGATTTCAGGGAAGTTGTTCGTCGAATGAAGATACTCACACGCATCCCGCCAGTGCCCCTGGTATATCAGCTCGTTAAGGTCCGGGATAAAGTTGTTCAGAGGACAGCCCACGCCGTGGCAAAACGGTATGCCGCAGTCCATACACCTGGCCGCCTGCTGCACGATTTGTTCCGGCGATAGCGGCAGTTCGAGCTCCTTGAAATCGTGGATGCGCTGCTCTATAGGCCGATAGCCAACCGGCTGGCGCTCGTATTTTAGAAAACCTTTTATCTCACCCATATATACTTCTCGTTAAGCGGTTGCGGTTGCGAAGCTCGTTTCGTCCTACGTCGTGTGGTTGCGCCATAAGCGACGTATTACGATTTACGCAACCGATACGAGTCGCGCAACCGTTCAACGAACGACGCAACCAGTATGTTATTCGCAGTTTATCCATAAAAAACTTCTTCTGTTGCAGGAGTTGTCTCGGTATCACGCTGTTCGGCTGCTCGCATCTTTTCGAGCGCCTTGCGGTAATCGAAGGGCACGACCTTCACGAATTTGCCGACCATATCCTGCCAGGAACTTAGGATTTGGTGGGCCTTGGCGCTGCCGGTCCAGTCAAAATGCCTTTGAATAAGTTCTTTGAGCAATTGCCTGTCCTCCGGCTGCCATACGTTCTCAAGCTCGACCATATCGAGGTTGCACAGGGTATCGAAGTTGCTTGTTTCGTCGAGGACATAAGCAACGCCGCCGCTCATCCCCGCCGCGAAGTTGCAGCCCGTTCTGCCGAGCACTGCGATTGTGCCGGCTGTCATATACTCGCAGCAATGGTCGCCAACGCCCTCGACCACGGCAGTCGCGCCACTGTTGCGGACGGCAAACCGCTCGCCCGCCATTCCGTTGATAAAGACCTCGCCGCTGGTGGCGCCATACAAAAGCGTGTTGCCCACGATAATGTTCTCGTGCGCGGCAAACGGTGCGCTGGCAGGCGTGACAACGACGATTCTGCCTCCGCTGAGTCCCTTGCCGAGATAATCGTTGCTGTCGCCTATAAGTTTCAGCGTCACGCCCGGCGCCAAAAACGCCCCGAAACTCTGTCCCGCTGACCCGTGAAAGACAACCTGTAATGTGCCATCCGGCAGACCCTTCGGGCCATACCTGGTTACTATGCGGTTACTCAGTATCGCCCCAACGGTCCTGTTTATGTTGCGAATGGGCATTTCGATAACGGTCGGGGTCGGCTTTTTGTTTTCGATTGCCGGTCTGGCCTTTTCGATAATCTGCCAGTCGAGGTGGTCGGCTAATTTATCCGGCTGGCGGCCGGTTGCCCGAATGGCCCTGCCATCTGAGGCATCCGGTTTGTGGAAGATTGCCGAAAAGTCCAGCCCCTTTGCCTTCCAATGCTCAATCGCCTTGTGTGTCCCAAGCCGGTCCACATGACCAATCATATCCTCAAATTTCCTAAAGCCGAGTAGTGCCATTAATTGCCGCACCTCCTCGGCCACAAAAAACATATATCGTTCAAGGTATTCGGGTTTACCCGCAAAGCGTTTACGCAGCTGCGGGTCTTGCGTAGCTATGCCGAATGGGCAGGCCCCCTCATGGCATTTGCGGAGCAAAGTGCATCCCAATGTGACCAGTGCCGCGGTTCCGAACCCGAAACGTTCCGCACCCATAAGGGCGGCGATTACAACGTCTCGCCCGGTCTTCATCTGGCCATCCGCCTGCACCCTGATTCGGTCTCGCAGCCGATTCATAACAAGAACCTGCTGTGTCTCCGCCAGCCCAAGCTCCCAGGGTATCCCGGCGTGCTTTATGGAGGAAAGTGGGCTTGCACCCGTTCCCCCGTCGTGGCCGCTGATTAACACCTCGTCCGCGTTTGCCTTTGCGACGCCTGCGGCTATCGTCCCCACGCCGACCTCCGCGACTAATTTTACCGAGACCCATACGCCGGGGTTGCTGCACTTGAGGTCGTAGATAAGCTGGGCCAGATCCTCTATCGAATAGATGTCGTGGTGGGGGGGCGGCGATATGAGCGTCACCCCCGGCGTGGAGTATCGCAATCGTGCAATCTCTTCGGTTACTTTGTGGCCCGGCAACTGCCCGCCCTCGCCCGGCTTTGCTCCCTGGGCTATCTTTATCTGCAGCTCCTTTGCGTGGGCCAGATAATTGATGGTTACCCCGAATCTTGCGCTTGCGACCTGCTTAATTGCACAATTTTTCGAATCGCCGTTCGGCTCAGGTGTGTAACGTTGGGGGTCTTCGCCGCCTTCGCCTGTATTGCTCATCGCCCCGATGTGATTCATCGCTATTGCAAGACACTCATGTGCCTCTTTGCTGATTGAGCCGTGGCTCATAGCGCCGGTGCAGAACCTTTTGACGATTTCGCTGGCTGGCTCAACCTCGTCGATAGGCACTGGCTCGCCCGGCTCAAACTCGAACAAGCCCCGCAGAGTGTACAGGTTCTCCGCCTGTTCGTTGACCGCTTTCGCGAATTCATCGTAGGCCTGCTGATTGTTGAATCTGACCGCCTGCTGTAGACGCGACACCGTCACGGGATTCCAAAGATGTCTTTCTCCCGTATGCCTGAAACGATATTCTCCGCCAAATTCGAGTGCGGGCGCCCCTTCGGGACGATGCTCGAATGCTGCTTTATGGCGAGTCAGTATCTCCTGTGCAATCTCCGCCAGTCCTATGCCGCCGATTCTGGAGCTGGTCCCCGTGAAGTATTTGTCTATTACGTCGCGGTTCAGCCCGATTGCCTCAAACAACTGGGCGCTGCGATAGCTGCGAAGCGTGGATATGCCCATCTTGCTCATTACCTTGAGGATGCCTTTTTTGACTGCGGCGATATAGTTGTCGGCTATCTGCGTAGGTTCCATTTTTGCCGGCAGATATCCCTGTCGCTGCATCTCAAAGAGCGTCTCGAATGCCAGGTATGGATTGATTGCATTGGCGCCGTAGCTGCACAGCAGGCAAAAGTGCATCACCTCTCGCGGCTCGCCGGTTTCGATAATCAGCCCCGCTTCACCGCGTAATCTGCGGTTAAGCAGCCCGTGATGAACGGCGCTGGTCGCCAACAGCGACGGTATCGCGGCTTTGCCCTGTGAGACGTCGCGGTCGCTGATGATTATAAATGATGCCCCGTCACGGATTGCTTTATCGGCGGCGTCCACAAGCCCGTCGAGGGCCTTGCGCAAGCTCTCGCCCGCGTCCGGCCCCCGCGTCTTCTTGTCGAAGACAAGAGCGGGGGCGTCAAATACGGCGGAGACGGTCGCAACGCGGAAGTCATCCCTTTTTACCGTCCGCAATCGCTCGATATCCTCATTGGTGAGGATTGGGTGCGGCAGCTTCAATTGCCGGCAATGTTCGGGGCTTTCTTCCAGGAAGTTTCGCTTCTTACCGACAAACGACATCAAGCTCATCACAAGCCCTTCACGCAAGGGGTCGATGGCCGGATTGGTTACCTGCGCAAAAAGCTGTTTGAAGTAGTTGAAAAGCAGCTTCGGCCTGTCGGACAACACCGCAAGGGGGGTGTCGTTGCCCATTGAACCCACCGGCTCCTGGCCGTTCACCGCCATCGGCGTTAAAATCACCTTCAGCTCTTCGCTTGTGTAGCCAAAAGCCCGCATTTTTTGTATTGTTTTTTCGGGGTCGCTGCTGATAAGTTTCGGCGAATCAAACAGCCCGCGAAGCTCAATTCTGTTTTCCTCCAGCCAGCGTCGGTAGGGTCTGCGTCGCGCAATTTTGCTCTTGATTTCGCTGTCGGTGATAATTCGTCCTTCGACGGTATCAACAAGGAACATATTTCCCGGCTGTAATCTGCCTTTCTTGCTTATCTTCTCTGGCGGGAATTCGACCACGCCGGCTTCGCTGGCTATCACCGCCAGGCCGTCCGTCGTAACAAGGTATCTGCATGGGCGTAAACCATTGCGGTCGAGCGTGCCTCCTATGAACCGCCCGTCGGTAAAGACAATCGCGGCGGGGCCGTCCCACGGCTCCATTATCGCGGCGTGATACTCGTAGAACGCGCGCTTGTCGGTGCTTATATGGTATTTCGGGCCGAATGCCTCAGGTATCATCATCATCATTGCATGCGGCATACTTCGACCCGCCCGCACCAAAAGCTCCAGTGCCGCGTCGAAGCACCCCGAGTCGCTGGTCGCCGCGGGCAGCACCGGCAGCAGGTCGCCCCCCGCGTCTTCTTGTCGAAGACAAGAGCGGGGGTCGCCGAAGACCTCGCTTGCCATTCTTGTTTCACGGGCGCGCATATAATGTCGGTTACCGTTGAGCGTGTTGATTTCGCCGTTGTGCGCTATGCAGCGAAACGGCTGCGCCAGCCGCCAGTTCGGAAATGTATTAGTGCTGTATCGCTGATGAACCACCGCAAGGGCGGATTTGACGCGTTCCTCGGCGAGGTCGGGATAATACGCAAACAACTGCCTCGCCATAAACATCCCTTTGTAGCAAATCGTTCTGCAGGATAGCGACGTAACGTAGAAATCCTCGCCTGCTTCCCCCAGTTTTTCCCGGACAAGCCGTTCGGCACGTTTCCTCGCCATATAAAGCCGGCGTTCTAACATCTCATTTTGCAGCCCTGCCCCATCGACTTGTGGTGAGCTTGTCGAAGCCACAAATATCTGCTTGATGGACGGCTCAGCGGCAAGTGCGATTTCGCCGAGGCAGTCGCTCAATGTCGGGACGTCGCGCCAGCCCAATACCCTCATTCCGTAATGACCAATCGCTGCTTCGAGAGCCAGGTCGCACTGTTCCCGCACCTGGGCGTTTTTTGAGCCGAAGACCATCCCTGCGCCGTAATACGTTGGCTCAGGCAAAGTATAGCCAAGTTGCTCGCACTCAGCCGAGAAAAACTCGTGCGGAATCTGAAACAGGATGCCTGCCCCGTCGCCGGTCATTTCGTCTGCGCTGGCTGCGCCGCGGTGGTGGAGGTTCAACAGTATCTCCCTGCCATACTCGATTATGGAATGGTCTTTGGCGCCGCTGATATTCACAACCGCGCCGATACCACAGGCGTCGTGTTCCCGCCGGGCTTCGTAAAGACCCTGGTTTTTGAGTTTCGCCGTTCTCATAATCGCCGATCGGTTACTACATTCTCGCCGTCCCCCAACCGGTCAAACCTTCTCGTAAGTGAGGTTAATCTACAATTATTATACGCGCTGGATGACCTGAATCCTCTTATAATCGGTTAATATCGCCCATAAGCAGCAGTGATATTGTCTTCAGTATCGCTAATGCGCGTTCAGATTGAAATGGTTTTCTGATGTTGAAAGGCCGATTTTTCTGGTATTATGCGGCAGGAGTATTCGCACGTGTTGCTCGCATTTATGGGGCGAGGCCCGACTCGTTTCACCGGCTGTCAGCCGATTACTCGAGCGGGCCTCACCCGCAACCCAATGCCTACTGCACCCCGCTGCTGTCTTGCACCCCACTGCTTCGCTTTGCGAAGCAAAGCGTGGGGGCGTGCGACAGCAAGACGCGGGGGCAGCTTCGCCCAATTTAATGCAGTAACTACTAACTATCGTAATACAAATGGAACTCGTGCGGATGCGGCCTAATCGCTATCTCGTCGATTTCCTTTTCCCGTTTCCACTGGATCCACGTCTCGATAAGGTCATCTGTAAAGACGTCGCCTTCGGTGAGGAACTTATGGTCTTTCTCAAGCGAGTCCATCGCTTCTGCCAGTGAGCCGGGCGCCTGTTTTGTATTGACCAGCTCTTTCTTGGAAAGCTCATAGACATCCACGTCCATCGGCTTACCCGGGTCCATCTTCTTTTTGATTCCGTCGTTGGCGGCCATAAGCATCGCGGCAAAAGTCAGGTAGCCGTTGCAACTCGGGTCCGGGCAGCGGAATTCAACGCGTTTTGCCTTTGGATTCGGTGAATACATCGGGATTCGGCAGGCGGCCGAGCGGTTTCGGGCCGACATACAAAGGTTAACCGGCGCCTCGAAACCGGGCACTAACCGCCGATACGAATTTGTCGTCGGGGCGGCGAAAGCGAGGATGGCCGGGGCATGATGAATAAGCCCGGCTATAGCGTGCAAAGCGAGTTCTGAAAGTCCGGCGTAACCCTTTCCTGCGAACAGGTTTGTGCCTTTCTTCCACAGTGAAAAGTGCGTGTGCATACCGGAGCCGTTGTCCATAAATATGGGCTTTGGCATAAACGTCGCCGTCTTGCCGTGACGTTTGGCAACGTTCCTGACGATATATTTATACCACATCAGCTTGTCGGCCTGCTCGACCAGGGGCGCGTAAAGCATATCGATTTCGGCCTGGCCGCCTGTGGCTACCTCGTGGTGGTGCTTCTCGATAACAATACCGACCTTCTGCATTTCCTCGACCATTTCGGTCCGGATATCCTGCTGGGTGTCGGTTGGGCTGACGGGGAAATAACCGCCTTTGTACGACGGTTTATATCCGAGGTTGGGTTCCTCGAAACGGGCGGTGTTCCAGGACCCTTCCGAAGAATCGATTGAGTACATCCCTGTATGCTGGTTCTGCTCATAGCGGACTTCGTCGAAGATGAAGAATTCCGGCTCCGGGCCGTAATACGCGGTATCCGCCAAGCCGCTTTTTTTCATGAATTCCGCCGCCTTTTTGGCGATGGTTCGCGGGTCGCGGTTATAATCTTCGCGTGTGATGGGGTCGAGGATATCCGCGAGGACGCTCACAGTTGGCTTTTCAAAAAACGGGTCCATCACCACGGTGCTGAGGTCAGGAACCGCCATCATGTCTGACTGGTGAATTGGCTTCCAGCCGCGAATTGAGGAACCGTCGAAACCGAGCCCTTCCTTTAAGGTCTTTTCGTCCAGGAACTCCACTGGGAACGTGCAGTGCTGCCAGGTGCCGAGAAGGTCGACAAACTTTATGTCTGCCATCTTCGCGCCTTTCGCCTTGGCAAATTCAAAAAATTGTTTTGGAGTCATCTGTCCACCTCTCTAAAAAAAATTGGGTTGCTAAAGTTTTACTTTTATCCTATTGCCTGACCGCCTTTTTCACCCGTCCTGATACGGATGCACTCAGGCAGGTCCAGCACAAAAATCTTGCCATCGCCGATTTGCCCTGTTCTTGCGCCATCGATGATTGCTTTAATCGTCGGCTCAACAAACGCCTCGTTCACCGCTATCTCTAATTTTATCTTTTTCAACAAGCTGCCCTGTTCCTTGTGGCCTCGATATACTTCTGCTACGCCTTTCTGTCTGCCCCGGCCGACAACATTTGATACCGTTACCAGGTGAATCTCTTTTTCCTCTAATCTTTTGAGCACTTCGTCCAAGCGGTCCGGCTGAATCACAGCTATTACGTATTTCATTTGTTTCGTCCTTTTTCGTTTAGTCAATCAGGGTATAAGCGGCTTCACGGTGCTGCGTCAAGTCCAAACCCACTCGTTCTTCATGCTCGTTTACCCTAAGTTTAATTACCACGTCCACAAACTTAAGAAGCACAGCGCCGACTACGAATGAATACACAATTGTGACAAGAACCGCCTTGAGTTGAATCCACAATTGTATCGGATTCCCATACAATAAACCATCTGCTCCGTCCGGGTTAATCGTTTTTGTGGCCCATATACCCGTTGCAATCACGCCCCAGATACCTCCGATTCCATGCACGCCGAAGGCGTCTAATGAATCATCGTAACCCAGCGCCCCTTTAAGGCACGTAACTGCCAGCCACGGAAATATCCCGGCCCCTATACCTATCCATATTGCTCCCACAGGCGTAACAAACCCGGATGCAGGGGTGACGGCTGCCAGGCCGGCAACCGCACCCGTAATCATACCTAATGTCGTCGGTTTCTTATATTTGAGCCAGTCAAGTATAGACCACGTTACGCCGGCAACGGAACCAGCTATATGCGTCACGGCGAATGCGTTGCCTGCCAGGCCTGATGCCTTCAGGGCGCTGCCGGCGTTGAAGCCGAACCATCCAAACCACAGCAGACCAGCACCCAATACGGCAAACGGCAAATTATGCGGAGGGGAGATACCGCACGGATAACCTTGTCGCCTTCCCAGTATCAGGGCCGCCGCCAAAGCCGTCATGCCGGCATTGATATGAACCACCGCGCCCCCGGCAAAGTCCAAAGCGCCCATATTCTTCAGGAAGCCGCCGACGCCCCAGAGCCAGTGCGCAATCGGGTCATATACACACGTCGCCCACAGCAGAATGAAAATCAGAAACCCCGAAAATCTCATCCGCTCGGCAAATGCGCCTATGATTAACGCCGGCGTTATAACGGCGAACATCATCTGGAACATCATAAACACTTCGTGTGGCACCGTTCCAATGTAGTCGGGATTCGGCGTCATTCCCACGTTGTTCAGGAACGACCATTCCAGACCGCCGATTATGGAGTTTTTGTCCGGTCCGAACGATAAGCTGTATCCGCATACAACCCATTGGATGCTGATTATGCACAGGGCCATAAAGCACTGCATAAGTACCGACAGCATATTTTTGCGTCGAACCAGTCCCCCGTAGAAAAACGCCAGCCCCGGAGTCATAAGCATAACGAGTGCCGTGGATATCAATACCCACGCCGTATCGCCTGAGTCGATTTTACTAACAGCAGGCGGTTCTGAGCCTGGTGTGCTTGTTTCACAAAATGCCGTCCCCGTAGTCAGCAAAATGATCATTGTTATTGTCAGTGTTCTTTTCATAATTCTGCGATCCTTTCGCACATCCGTGGTTGCTCGGCAGGTTGAATTAAATCGTTTACTTTTTTATAAGTGCAAGCCATGTGCCAGGACGTTTCTTTTGCGCTCTCTTTTACGTAACCTCTTGTATATACATCGCTTGCACTCATCAAAGGGGGTTTGCCTGCCTGGAAACAATCTACATTATTGTTGATATTTTAATGTCAGCATACATTATTGTGGTTTTAATGCCGCGATAAGAGATGCTAAAAACGAAGTTGAAAGGCCGATGCCCATCCAGATGTTGTCGCTCTTTTCCGTGGTTTCGTAACGGCCGAAGGGTTATCTATAAAAATGTAAACCACAGCCAATTAGCACACAAATTTGTAAGTTTTAGGGCGTCAGGACAGCAGCTTTGGATAAATGGCGTACATCTTTATTTTATAGCCGAGAATCCGTTCGGTAAGGCCGAGTTCTTTGGCGGCTTTTCGCTGTTGGCCGCCGGATTTTTTCAACGCGTCGATTATAAGCTCCTTTTCCTTGTTTACGATTATCTCAGTCAGCGATTGCCTTGCGACCTGTTCGGTCTTTTTTATCATCTGAAGCGACGGCGGAAGGTGCTCCGACCGGATTACCTCGCCATCGCACAATAGCACCGCTCGCTCAATGCAGTTTTCCAGCTCCCTGATGTTGCCGGGCCAATGGTAGCTTGTCAGCATTTCGATAGCGGGCGTCGATATGCGGGTTATGTTCTTTTTGTTCTCGGCGGCATACTTTTCGAGGAAATGGTCGGCCAACTGCATTATATCGTCTTTGCGTTCACGAAGCGGCGGCAGATAGATTGGAAAAACGTTTACTCGATAATACAGGTCTTCGCGGAAGACGCCTTCCTTTATTTGTTGTTCGAGGTTCTTATTTGTGGCGACGATTATTCGAACGTTTGTTTTTATTGTTTCGTTGCCGCCGAGCCGCTCGAACTCCTTGAACTGAATCACCCGCATCAGTTTGACCTGTAGATTGACGGGAAAGTCACCGATTTCATCAAGAAATATGGTGCCGCCGTGGGCCCTTTCGAATCTGCCCATCTTGCGTTCCGTTGCGCCGGTAAATGCGCCTTTTTCATGGCCGAACAATTCGCTTTCCAGCAAAGTCTCCGGCAGGGCGGTGCAGTTGACCTTGATGAAGGGCTTGTCAGCCCTGGGGCTGTTGTAGTGAATTGCGTGCGCGACGAGGTCTTTGCCTGTGCCGCTTTCGCCTCGGATAAGAACGGTGGCGTTGCTGTCGGCAACCTGCTCGATAAGCCGATATACCTGCTGCATCGCGTTGGATTGCCCCACCATATTATGAACGTTGAAACGCGACTTTAATTCCTGGCGAAGCCGGACGTTTTCGTCGCGAAGCTGTCTTTGTTCGGATTCCACCAGCTTGTTCAGCTTTACCGCCTGGGCAATCATAGTCGAAATAATGTTCAGAAGCCGGATATGGCCTTCGAAGTCATTGGTCTGTTCTGTCTGTCGGTCAACACTCAATGCTCCAATCGTTTTGCCTTCCAGTTTGATGGGAACACAGAAAAAGGCAATCCGCCTACCCTGTGCCGGCTTTCTTGCCCCCGTCTTGTGGATGAAGCGAGTATCCTTGGATATATCCGGCACAACTATTTCTTTGCCGGTCTGGACCACTGTTCCGGTTATGCCCTCACCCATTCGATATATTCCCATTCTTTTCGATTTTTCGTTCAGGCCGTGGGCTATCTCGATGTTTATGGTTTCGGTGTCGGGATTCAGCAGAGTAATCGTGCCGCGTTGCAGCTTCAGGTGAGTATCCAGCGATTGTAGAATCGAACGCAAGGTCTGCTGCAGGTCCAGTGACTCCGCAAGCCCTTTTGCTATGTCGTTTAGGAGCTGCACTTCTTTCAGCGGTTTTGCTCTCATATCTTCACTCCTTAAGTTCGCTGCAATATATGGTAACGAAATTGTAGGCAGAGTGCAATAAACTACAATTTCGTATTCTCACAGATGAACAACCGGCCTAATGTGGTTGGATGTGGGGCGTTTGTCAAAAGTCGTAGGTTGCCTGCAGGAAGAGGATGTGATTGTCCGGCAGGGGGCTGTTTTTTGTGTCTTCGTATCGATAGCCGGCATTAAGTTGCCAGTTGTGCGGAGCGAAGAACGTGATGTCGAGTCCTGTCTGGTCTATTGTTGGTTGCGGAGATGAGGAAAGGTTGCTTGTCTGTTTGTCATACTGGAGTCCCACTATGAAGTCCTTGTTGAGATAGTGCGTCAACCTGAAAAACAGGTCTTTAGCGTCGGTGCCCATATGGTGTCCGATTATCCTGTCTTTATAGGTGTAGCCGGCCTGGTAAATGTGGTGGCTGTAGAAGACGTTTGGTTTGCCGGGTATGTGGTTGTTTGCGTATTCAATGATAAGGTCGGTTCTTCCTGTTTTGAGAATATCGGATACCTTTGCCCCGAACAGCTTTCCCCAACTGCTCGGCAGCCCGCCCGCCTCGTCTTCGCCAATCCAGTCGGTGTACAGTTTGACGGATTTGGCGGGCATAAGCCATTCGACAGGAAGCAGCAGCGACGCATCGAATCCAGCCAACTGGTCGTTGTCGAGTTTTCCCGGGCGGTTTTCTTTTGTGGCGAAGAAGATGTTCCAATAGTCTCGCAGGCCGAGACTGGGCCGACCCTCGCCGCCAAAGATGATGGCGCGTGACAGACCCAGCTCCACCGCTGGATGCGGCTTAAAATTTATTCGCATACCGGTCAGCTTCGGTTTAGGGATTGGCCTGTCTTCTTCAAGCTGCGTCAGAAACCATACGACCTTGAAAGGCCCAAGACCGCGAAATATCCAGGGAAGCTTGACGGGAGTGGGAGTGGATAGCTTGACCATAGTAAACGGCTCGGCGTTGTTGCTCATAAGCAGTGAGCCGTGATAGCCCGGCCCCCACCATAACGAATCTTTCCCTACTTCCACCTCAAATTTGCCGAGCGCCAGCTTGCCGTAAGCTTCGATCAATTTCGCGTCTTGGCCTGTGTCCGCGGATGACCAGGAGTATTCGGGGTGCAGATAAAATCCTGCGATGTCGAACAACTGTCCCCTTGACGTAAAGCCGACGCGGTAGTTGGAATGTTCATCGAACTGGTCCCCTCGAATGTTCTCGATGTCGGGCGTTGAACGTGCATACACATATTTTATATAAGGGTCTTCGACTGGTTTTGCGAAGTCGAGAAGCGGCCCGCCGTCAACTGCCCCTATAGCCGCAAGTTCCGGCTCATATTCCTTTGTAAGCCGTTCTATGATGCTTGAGATTATTTCGTTTCGTGTATTGAGCCGTTGAAATTTTTCGTCTGCCTCGGCAATGTGTCTGGCCATCTCGAAACGAGAGACCGGCCTGGTTGTCAGCATATCGCTGTCGAGCAGCCCCTGACCAACGAGCTTGTCAACGGCGTCGTAGCTCCAGTGGCCCAAAGGAACATTTGTTGAGACGAATCCAACGACATCGCTCAGGACAGGAGAAAGGCAAGGTAAAGCCAGCAGCACGAACAGTGCTAAGAAGTATTTGTGCATAAACCCCCATTTTTCGGCTAACTCCATAACAGCCGCCGCCCACCCAATTATAATCAGCAAGCAATCCCGGTCAACACAAACTGTGCCTGCCAGCATCCAGTCCCGACAGTTTTTTGTATTGCCAGTGAAGAATTTATCGGCTCGTCCCATAAATAATGTAAAGTCTTTCGGAATGGTTTGTCGAAAAAGAGTAGTAAGTACACTTGGTTTTGGGGTGGTTAAGTGTGGCTTGCGATACTCATCTGGGCCGTCTGAGGCGGCCAAAGGGTGCGCAGGCGACCGAGTTGTTCTGGGGGTAATAGTGTAGGGAGCTGTAATTGTCCCTGCCGAAGTTGTAAACATTTTTTACCGGCGTTTGCTGCGATTTGTTTAAGTGAAACCTGGGGGTTCTTGATTAGCACCCGCTCCAACTAAGCTGCAGGGCGGCACGATGTCGGTGGTTATTTTCTAAGATTTTTTAGAGGCCCTTGCTCTGGCGTTTGTTAAGTGCAGCCGACGGGCTTTCCCTGCGTAGCGTTGGCGAAACGGGGAGCGCAGCCGAAGGGGACGGAGTATGTTCTGATGCGTGCTTCGGTTGCCAAAAGGGCTTTCGCAAATACGCTTGTGACGTGGATTGGATTTTGTGGGTGATACTTAGTGGTTTGGTCAATGGGGTGGTTGTTGCAAAGGAGTGTAACAGATGAGGGATGAAAAACCGGCAAATCAGCGGGGCTGCTCAGTTCATCAGGGACTGACTCGCCTCGAGCTCGGTCAGTTCTCCATTAAGGTCGCCATCGGGTTGGTAGTGGTGATTGCAGCCGGCTATGTAACAGCGGCTCAAGCAGAAAACCCCTTCGCAGACACCACTGCCGTCGAGAGAACGGGCATCGACCCTAATGCCCTGTCTCAACAGCAAATCCGAGCCATCTTATCCACGCAAACGTCTGTTTCGCCGGCTCCTGGAGAGGTCAGCTCCCTCGAACCGAATCCTGTGACGCCGATATCGCCGCAACCGTCGGCAATAGAGCGATTGCTGTCGGGCGAGGTTTCGGGTGTGGCACTCGGCGAGCTTACCCAGTTCGGCTACGATGTTTTCCAAAGGCCGGCATCTACCTTTGCGCCCGTTACGAATGTCCCCGTCGGCCCTGACTATACCGTAGGTCCCGGCGACAGCTTCACCATAACGTTGTGGGGGCGAATCAACGCTCAGTATGTCGTCGAGATAGACCGAAACGGCCAGATTGTCTTACCCGAGGTGGGTGCACTAAACATTTCAGGTATGACTCTGGGGGCGATGCAGGATTACCTGCAGGATCAGTTCTCTCGCAAGCAGACCGACTTCAAAATGGCCATTACAATGGGCCGGTTACGCACGATTAAGGTATTTGTCGTCGGCGAGGCGCGAACGCCGGGCAGTTATACTGTCAGCTCGCTTTCGACTGTTATAAATGCACTCTTTGCGGCAGGTGGTCCTTCAAAGAACGGCTCGCTGCGGGATATTCGGCTGTCGCGAAGCAACCAGCAGCCGCTGCGAATAGACCTCTACAAGTTTCTGCTTGGGGGTGATAAGAACGACGACGTTCGTCTGCAGGATGGTGATACGATTTTCGTCCCGCTCATCGGGCCGGTCGTCGGGCTTGCCGGCAACGTCAAGAGACCCGCGATATACGAAATGGCAAAACCGATGACCCTGCGAGAGGTGCTTGACCTGGGCGGCGGCGTCAACTACGCCGGGTGGCTCAGGCAGGTCCAGATTTCAAGGGTGGAGAATCATCAAAGACGTATTGTGGTCGATTTTAATGTTGCCGAGCCGGGGAGCGTTGCAAACCAGTCCGCAGCCGATACCATTATTCAGGATGGCGATGTGGTAAAAGTATTTGGTGTTTCACCGTTGGAACAGGGCAAGCGAAGCGCCTCCATTGCCGGTGAGGTTTATCGGCCGGGCGAATACCGCTTTGTTCCGGGGATGAGATTGAGCGAATTGCTCGATGCCGCCGGCGGCCCGCGGAAAAACGCCTATCTTAAGAATGCCGAGCTTACCCGCAGGCACATCGATCAAACAGGGATGCAGACGGAAAAAATTGACATTGACCTCGAGAAAGCCCTCGCCAGAGACCCTGCTAATAACATTGAGCTGCAGGATTACGACTATTTGATTGTCAGGTCCATCCCGGAGCTTGAGTTCGACCGTGTTGCCATTGTATCCGGCCAGGTGCGGTTCCCCGGCGTGTATCCGGTAAAAAAAGGCGAAACCCTAAGTTCACTTATTGAACGCGTCGGCGGCTTTACCGAAAAGGCATATCTCCGCGGGGCGAGGTTTACCCGAGAAAGCGCCAAAATAATTCAGCAGCAGCGAATGGATGAGCTTATCAATAAAGTCGAGGAGGCCACCCTTACCGGAGCCAACCAGGCGATAAGTGGCGCCTTGGATGCGGAAAGCGCGCAATCCCGACAAATGGCTCTACAGGCTCAAAAGGAGCTTTTAAGCAAGTTGCGAACCACAAAAGTCGATGGACGGGTTGTTGTTAAGCTGTTGCCGATTGAGCAGTTCAGAGGTTCCAAATATGATATGGAATTGGAGAGAGGCGACAGCTTGTTTGTCCCCGAGACACCAGGCATTGTGAATGTTGTGGGCGAGGTCTTCAACCCAACCTCGCTTTTATATGAAAAAGACAGAACCGTGGCTTACTACCTGCAGAGAGTGGGAGGCCCCACTGGTGAGGCGGACCGAAAGCAGATAAGCATCATCAAGGCCGATGGCTCGGTTGTGAGTATCGCGCAGAAAGATCCCGACAGCGTCTATTGGGATTCCGAATCACATCAGTGGAACTTCGGCGGGTTTATGAATATCCGGCTCAACCCAGGTGATACCATTATGGTGCCGAGAAAAATGGACAAGTTCCGCTGGTTGCAGACCACCAAGGATTTGACGCAAATCCTCTTCCAGGCGGCACTGGCCACCGGTGTAGTGCTTGCATTATAGAGTGTTTAAGGAACTTCTGTCATGGATGATGTAACACGCCCGTCCAGCGGTGCCAACAGGGCTACTGTCGGCATACGTGGAAACACCAATGGGCAGGATGCCGAGGACGATGCCATAAATCTCGCCGATTATCTACACGTCATCTTAAAGCACAGGAGGATGATTTTCTGGATTTGCACAATTACCGTCATAACGACGGCGATTATAAGTCTGCTTTTGCCTAAAAGCTACGCCGCCACCGCCTCTGTTGTGCCTCCGGTCGACCTCCTGCAAAAAGAGTCGGCTCTTTTGGGCGCGGTTAAAAGCCCTATGCTGCGACAAGCGATGAATGCCACTGGCATCGTAGATATGTACGTTGGTATTCTGCGAAGCCGAAGCGTCGCCGATGCTCTTGTTGAAAGGTTTGATTTGGGCCAGGTTCATGGGGTCAAAGCCAGCATCTCTGCCGTCAGGCAGACGCTGCAGGGCAGGACATCCGTTCGGGTTACCAGCGAGGGCATTATTGCTATCACGGTTGAGGATAGTGACCCCTGCCGAGCGGCGGCTCTGGCCAATGCCTATGTCGAGGAATTGGACAGGCAAAACAAGCGACTGTTCGTCGGCCAGACAGCGAGCAAAAGGATTTTCCTCGAGAATCGGCTCACAGAGATTGAACAGGAGCTTAGCCGAATCGACAACCTGCTCAGCAGGGACGCAAAAATTAAGGAAATGCTCTTCGAACTGCTTACACGAGAATATGAGATTGCAAAAATCGAGGAGGCCAAGAGTATGCCGACGATTCAGGTCCTCGACAAGGCCGTTGTTTCTGAAAAAAGATGTAAGCCGAAAAGAAAGCAGATGGTCCTCCTTGCCGGCGTAACAAGCTTGTTCGTCTCGGTTTTAGCAGCGTTTGTCCGTGAGTATTTTGCACGGGCGTCTTTGGGTGGGATTAGAGATTAACCTCAATTACTCTCTAACCAGTTCGGGAGGTCGGACTATGACAAAGCTCTCAGTCGTAGGCCTCGGCAAACTTGGCGCCTGCACCGCCGCCTGCTTCGCGTATAGAGGATTCGAGGTAATTGGAATCGATGTAAACCGTGACTTAGTTGATGCCGTCAATCAGGGGGAAGCTCCGGTCGTTGAGCCAAACCTTCAGGAGCTGATGACCGCCGCCGGCAAACGGCTGACCGCCACCCAGGATTATCAAAAAATAGTGTGCGACTCCGATGTAACTTTCCTGATTGTCCCCACACCGAGTCAGGCCGACGGAAATTTCTCCGACCAGTATCTTCGAGATGCCATAAAAAAACTTTCAGCGGCGCTCAAGTCCCATTCCAAGGCATCTCACCTGTTTGCAGTAACTTCCACCGTCTCCCCGGGGACAACCGAGCAAAGTCTTATTCCTTTGATTGCGTCGGCGTCGGGAAGAAAACTGAACGACGGCTTCGAAGTCTGTTACAACCCCGAGTTCATCGCACTCGGCAGTGTCATAAAGGATTTTCTGAATCCCGACCTCGTGCTCATCGGCCAAAGCTGCACCGGCGCCGGCGACAAGCTTGAGGCAATCTACAAAACTGCTTGTCAGAGCAAACCCTATGTTGCCAGAATGTCGCTCGTCAGCGCCGAAATTGCCAAAATTAGTCTTAATTCTTACGTTACAATGAAGATAAGCTTCGCAAACACGCTGGCAAATATCTGTGAATCTGTCCCCGGCTCGAACGTGGACGATATTAGCAGGGCCCTCGGCGCCGACAAGAGAATCTCGCCGCACTACCTCAGAGGCGGGTTGGCCTTTGGAGGCCCCTGTTTCCCAAGGGATAACCGTGCATTTGCTGCTTTTGCCCGCAATTATGGCGTCGATGCTGTCCTGGCAGGCGGTACCGATACTGTAAACCGGCTGCAGACCAAGCATCTCGTCGAGTGCGTATTGAAACATATTTCGGAATCCAATAGCAGCGAGGTTGCCGTTCTTGGACTGACTTATAAGCCCAATACCCCCGTGATTGAAGAATCGCCTTCGATAAAGCTGATTGAGCAACTGTTGGCTAATGAGGTGGATGTAGTGGTCTATGACCCGCTGGCGATGAAGAATGCAAGGGATTGGTTCGGGGACAAGATTCGTTATGCATCATCGGTGAAAGACTGTTTTGCACTCGCCTCAGTTTGCGTGATTACCACTTTGGCGGAGGAGTTCAGAGCAATTGATGATAGTTATGTGCGTCATAATCCGACGACAATTATTGATTGTTGGCGGATGCTAGACCCCTCAAAGTTTAGCACAAAGGTGAACTATCTAATGTTAGGCAGGACCTTGGATGGAAAGCACAAACACGATAGAGCAGGTTCGCACATTCTGGAACAGGCGCCCGTGCAACATTCGGCACTCGCCAAATCCGGTCGGAAGTCAACAATACTTCGATGAGGTCGAAGCCCGCAAGTATTTTGTCGAACCTCATATCCCCCCGTTTGCCCGGTTCGAAAGGTGGAAAGGCAAAAGGGTGCTGGAGATAGGTTGCGGCATCGGAACGGATTCAGTGAACTTTGCCAGGGCCGGTGCCAATCTCACAGTTGTCGAGCTGTCTGAAAAGAGTCTGGAAATATGCAGGAGGAGGTTCGACGTCTATGGATTGAAATCGCGGTTTTATCTTGGCAACGCCGAAGAGCTGGGTTCCTTTCTGCCCGTGGGAAAATATGACCTGATTTATTCATTCGGCGTTATCCATCATACCCCGCATCCTGAGAAAGTCTTCGAACAAATCGAAAAATGCTGCCACAAAAACACGGAAATTCGCCTGATGCTTTACTCAAAGTGGAGCTGGAAGGTGCTCTGGATTGTAATGACATACGGGAAAGGCGCCTTCTGGAATGCCGACGAGCTTGTGCGGAGATATTCGGAGGCACAGACCGGCTGCCCGGTGACGTACTATTACTCTTTTCGCCGGATTCGTGAGCTGATGAAAAATTTTCAAATCATACAGATGTCAAAAGAGCACATCTTCCCCTATGTGGTCGACAAATACGTCAACTATGAGTACCAGCGGGTTTGGTATTTCAGTTGGATGCCCGCGGTTCTGTTTCGGTGGCTGGAACGCCGTTTTGGCTGGCATACTCTGGTGGTAGCGAAGCCGATATAACGGACTCCGGGAAATAATAATCTTTTGAATTTAAATTGCACATCGGCCTTTTGAGCCACACTGCTCGCATACAGGGTGCTTAAAGGATGGAAATCGGAAGCGTTTTGATAACCGGAATTACCGGCTTCGTCGGAAGTCACCTCGCTGAGTATATATTGAAAGAGTCCCCCGACACCCGGGTACTTGGCCTAGCCCGATGGCGGGCGCCCAAAGACAATATAAGAGCAATCCTCGACAAAATAACGCTTTGCTACGGAGACCTGCTCGATATGGCGTCCCTGAAAAGTGTATTGTCCGAACATTGCCCTGATGTGATATTTCATTTGGCCGCGCAATCTTATGTGGATTTCAGTTTTGTTGCCCCTGTCGCAACGTTGCAGGCGAATGTTATAGGCACTGCCAATCTGCTTGAAGCCGTCAGACACCAGAAAACCCTCGCCGGCTATGACCCTGTGATTCATATTTGCAGCTCTTCCGAAGTCTATGGGCAGGTCAGAGAAAACGAGGTCCCGATAAAAGAGGACAATCCCTTCAGGCCGGCTTCGCCGTATGCGGTGAGCAAGGTGGGGGAGGATATGCTTGCTTTTCAGTATTGGCTCTCGTGGAAGATTAAAACCATAAGGACACGGATGTTCACACATACCGGTCCCAGACGCGGAGAGGTCTTTGTCACCTCAAACTTTGCTAAGCAGGTTGCTGCGATAGAGGCGCAACTGGCGCCCCCAGTCGTCAAAGTGGGGAATCTCGATAGCATCAGGACGTTCCTCGATGTCAGGGATGCGGTCAAAGCATATTGGCTGCTGGTTAACAAGTGCCCTCCGGGCGAGGTTTATAACATCGGTGGAAAAGAGACAATGACCGTCGGCCAAATGCTCCAAATGCTCATCAGCTTTTCTTCGGTAAAAGATATCGAGGTTAGGGTTGAAAAATCACGTCTGAGGCCGTCGGATGTCACATTGCAGATTCCGTGTGTCGATAAATTTACCCAGGCAACCGGCTGGAGCCCCCAGATAAAATTTGAGCAGACCTTGAAGGATTTACTGAATTACTGGCGCACCTTTTACAAAGTGCAGGCGGCAAGCCGCGAATAAACCGGCAAAGATGATTACCGAGCAACCTATAACAAAGGACAATACTGTGCTGAAGCTAAATCTTGGACTCTACAAAAAACTTTACCTCATCAGGCAGGCAGAGCAGAAAATCCGCGAGCATTACCCTGAAGACGAAATGAAAACCCCCGTGCATTTGTCCATAGGCAAGGAGGCGATAGAGGCCGGCGTTTGCCACGCCCTTAAACCCAATGACCAGATTTTTGGAACCTACAGGAGCCACGGCATATATCTTGCCAGAACGGGAGAAACCGACGCGTTCTTCGCGGAATTGTATGGCAGGCAGACGGGCCTGGTAAAAGGCAAGGCGGGCTCGATGCATTTGTGCGCCCCGGAGCACGGACTTATGATTACCTCCGCCATAGTCGCAAGCTCTGTTCCAGTTGCCGTTGGTGCCGCCTACGCGAACAAAGTCAAAGGCAATGACGCCATAGTTGTTGTCTTTTTTGGCGACGGTGCAACCGAAGAGGGCGTTTTCTGGGAAAGCATCAATGTCGCCTCTCTTATGCGGCTGCCCGTTCTGTTTGTTTGCGAGGACAACGACCTTGCGGCCTTTACGCCTCCCAAATACAGGCGAGGTTACGCTTGTATCAAAAAGCTCGTCTCGCAGTATAACTGCACCGTTCTCGGACTCGAAAGCACCGATGCGGAGGATATTTTCAAATCCGCCCTCGATGCGGTTGAGTCGGTCAGAAGCGGGGCCGGCCCCTGCTTTTTGCACCTGAAGTATTACAGGTATCTGGAACACGTCGGCATTCAGGAGGATTTTGACGCCGGGTATCGAACAAGAGAAGAATTTGACAAGTGGTTCGAGAAAGACCCGGTTAATCTGCAAAGGGAAAAACTATCCCGGCTGGGCGCCGGCGAGAATGAGCTGCTGGAGCTCGAAGCAAAGATAGACGGGCAGATTGATAACAGCATAAAACTCGCCAAGCAGGCGCCTTTCACGCAAATCGGCGAATTATACAGGGACGTTGTCGAATGACTACAGCTCGAAAAATCTCCTATTGCCAGGCGATAAACGAAGCCATCTCGCAGGAAATGGAAAGGGACCCCTGCGTGTTTATATACGGCATAGGCGTTCCCGACCACAAAAGAATATTTGGCAGCACGGCGGGGCTGGTCGAAAAGTTTGGTCTGCAAAGGTGCTTCGACACGCCTTTGTCGGAAGACGCGATGACCGGCTTTGGCCTGGGGGCCGCCATCAACGGCCTGCGACCGATTCATGTCCACGCACGCGTCGATTTTCTTATGCTGTGTATGAATCAGTTAGCCAATATGATTTCAAGCTGCAGATACAGCTCGGGCGGTAAACTCAGCGTTCCTATAGTCATAAGGGCTATAATCGGAAGGGGATGGGGGCAGACGTTTCAGCACAGTAAGACCGTTCACTCGGTCTTTGCGCATATTCCCGGCTTAAAAGTGGTGATGCCGACCACGCCCGCTGACGCCAAAGGGCTGCTTATCTCCGCCATAAGGGATAATGACCCCGTCGTGTTTATCGAGCACAGGTGGTTGTATTACGCCGTCGAGGAGGTTGACGAGCAGCCATACGACGTTCCTTTGGGTAAGGCCAGAGTTCTGAGAAAGGGCGATGATGTAACCGTCGTAGGGGTATCCTGGATGAATGTCGAGGCGCTGCGGGCTGCTGATATACTGCAATCAAGACATAATATCAGCGTTGAGGTCATTGACCCCAGAACAATCAGTCCTCTTGATGGTGAGATGATAACAAAATCCGTCGAGAAGACCGGCCATTGCATTGTTGCCGACAACGACTGGCTTCACTGCGGCTTCAGCGCAGAGCTGTCTGCCACAATTTCGGAATCCTGTTTCGGCAAGCTCAAATCACCCGTTAAACGGATTGGCTTCGCTTTTGCCCCCTGCCCAAGTGCGAGACATCTCGAAGATGGTTTTTACCCTAATGCTGCCGACATCATTAGGGCTGTAGAAGCAAAGCTGGGTCTCGAGCCAGCGGACCTGACCGATGAAGATTTCTACTCATACGAGCGTAAGTTCAAAGGGCCTTTTTGATGAATACTGCCGAATTGAAGAAAAAAGCCAACTGGCTTCGCAGGCAAATACTGCAAATCGTGGTGCGTTCTAAAAGAGGCCACATCGGCGGTGCCTTCTCCTGCACCGAAATCCTCGTTGCCCTGTATTACGGAGGTATTCTCCGTTTTGACTCTGACAATCCCAACTGGTCTGATAGGGACAGGTTCATCTTGAGCAAAGGCCACTCTTGCGTCGCCCTGTTTCCGATTCTCGCCGATCTGGGTTTCTTCCCCTCCTCTGTTTTGGACTCGTATTCTCAAAACGGATGTATCTTGGGTGGCCATCCTGACAGAAACGTTCCCGGAATCGAGGCCGACACCGGCTCTCTCGGTCACGGTTTGGGCATCGCAGCCGGTCTGGCGCTTGCTGCAAAAATCGATGGGAGAAAATATATGACCGTCGCTTTGCTCGGCGACGGAGAGTGCTACGAGGGTTCTGTCTGGGAATCGGCAATGTTTGCCGCTCACCATCGGCTGAATAACCTCGTTGCAGTTATTGACCGCAATCGTCAATGCGTCACCGATTTTACTGAAGATTGCAACCGGCTTGAGCCGTTGGCTGACAAATGGAGTGCCTTTGGCTGGGAGCCCCGAACCGTTGATGGCCATTCTTTTGACGAGATGATTGATGCTTTTCACGGCTTCCGTTCCCGCGTTTCTGCCGGCCCCTTGGTTATCATTGCCAACACCATAAAAGGCAAAGGAGTCTCCTTTATGGAGAGAAGCATCAAATGGCATCACGGCGTTCCGCAAGGCGACCAACTCGAAGAGGCAAACAGGCAACTGCAATGCGATTGATGCGTATAAACAACTCAGTCGTTGATTCAACGCAGAGCACTGTCTCTGATATAAGAGATGCCTTTTTCGATCGGCTGTACGAGATAGCGAGTGCCGATAGCAACCTGATGTTCCTGACTGCTGATATGGGGGCGTTTCGTCTCGATAAGCTCAAGGCCGACCTGCCGGGTCAATTCATCAACGTAGGAGTGGCCGAACAGAATCTCGTCAGCGTTGCTGCGGGTTTGGCTCTGGCGGGAAAAAAGGTTTTCATCTACGCCATAGCACCGTTTATCACACAGAGATGCTACGAGCAAATCAAAGTCGATTTGTGTTGTATGCGACTGCCCGTTACTATTGTAGGCGTCGGAACTGGAATCACTTACGGCAGTGACGGCCCTACGCATCACGCAATCCAGGATGTGGCGAATATAGGCGCATTGCCAAATGTGACAATCCTCAGTCCCTGCGACGCTGTTAGCTCTAAGGCAGCAGCGGACGAAGGGTATAGTAGTGACGGACCGGTATATGTTAGGCTCGATAAAGGCAATCACAGTTTGTTGTATACGAGTCCGGAAGACTGTGCTGCTGGCATCACGGAAGTCCGTGCGGGCCGACACATCGCGGTCATTGCTACCGGCATTATGACCCATCGGGCTTTGGAAGTTGCAGAATTGCTCGAAGGCTCATCGGTCGACGCCGGAGTGTTGGACGTATACCGCCTGAAGCCCCTCAACAAAGAGCTTCTTCACAATCTGTGCGTGAGATATGCTGGTATTGTCGTTTTAGAAGAACATATCGGCAATGGTGGATTGGGGAGCATGGTCGATCAAACATTGTTGGAAAATGGACTGGGTCAGATTCGGCGCCGCTGGTATGGTCTTTCCGAGGAGAGTGCTAAGAGGTACGGCGATAGAGAATGGATGCACCGAGTTCAAGGATTAGATGCGGCGGCCCTTCACAATTCGATATCCGAATGGTGGTTTTCAACCGACAGACGACTATTCAATGATACAACAGAAAAGAAATCCTGTCAGAGTCACAATTGGACACATCGCATCAATGCCCGCGAGTTTGCTGAGTTGATGGGCATACGTGAAAATGAAGTGCCTGCCTCTTGTCTGGAAGACCTTAAGAAGTATGATTACCACTATCGTTTGATTGAAGGAACTGAGCGTGACGCACTTATTTTGAGTGCTTTGCAGAAGATGGATGCCGGAGGGCTTTCCGTCGCTGGCGAAGAAAAACATCCTCTCTGGGAAAAGGGGTGGTCAGAGAATTTGCAGAAGTTCCTTGCGAACAAGGGTGATCTCGAGGAATTGGTCCCTGGATATTATCGGCCTGGACAGCCCTGTCGGTTCCGTGGCATGTTTGTGCAGGGTAAAGACCCACGGTTTGAATACAATGTGTTTCGGCTGATTCGTTCCTGGGTGTTCTCAGCATTGTTGAAGGATACTCCCGCTGTTTATGAGTTCGGCTGCGGGCCGGGCCATAATCTTGTGGCGCTGGCGGGACAGTTTCCGGACAAAAAACTGTTCGGTCTGGATTGGGCTCGTTCCGCGGTAGATCTGGTGAATATCCTCGCACGGGAATATGGACTTAACATCACAGGCAGAGTATTCGATATGTTCAATCCAGAGGAAAGTCTGGATTTTCAAACCGGTGCGGCGGTCGTTACCTTCGGTTCTTTGGAGCAGCTTGGCGACCAGTATGAAGCATTTTTGCGATATATTCTGAAGCAGAACCCTGTCATATGTGTTCATGTTGAGCCTTTATCCGATTTCTATGATGAGAAGAACCTGATCGATTACATTGCGCTGAAGCACCACAAAAAGCGTAATATGCTTCAAGCGTTCCTGCCTCGTCTGAAACAACTCGAAAAAGAAGCAAAGATACGGATTATTCGGGTTCAACACGTCCCCTTTGGGGGGATGTTTACTGAAGGGTGGTCGTATGTTGTCTGGCAGCCAAGTGACCGCAAAGAGGCATAATATGCTGCTCAAATCCTTCGGATTAGGCGCACAGACTATTTCTACCATCGGTCAGGGTACCGGTAAAGGGGGGCCGCAGGCCCGGAGGGCCTTGTATGATGTTTCTTATGAGCGGCTCTTGCGTATGGGTATCGACCAGGGCATGACCCTCATAGACACTGCTGAGGAATATGGGATGGGGGCGGCAGAAGAAGTCGTGGGCTCGGCCGTTAGAGGAGTTCGAGACAAGATATTCATTGCCACCAAATTGTCCAGCGAACATAGTTCCCGAGAGAATGTAGTCTTCGCTGCTGAGCAAAGCTTGAAACGCCTGAAAACAGATTATATCGACCTCTACCAGATACATTGGCCGAATCCGTCCGTTCCCATTGAAGAAACGATAGGGGCGATGATTTCCCTTGTGCATCAGGGCAAGGTGCGGTATCTGGGTGTCTGCAACATGCCTCAGGATTTGCTTGAACGTGCACACGTGGCTTCCGGGGAGACGAAAATTAGTTCGGTTCAGGCAGAGTACAACCTTTTTGATCGTTCGTCGGAAGAAGAGTTTTTTCCTTTTTGCCACAAGAATCACATTTCGTTTCTGGCGTATAGTCCTCTTGACCAGGGGCGTCTGGTCAATGGCGGACGGCAGCGAGCCCTTATTGAAGAACTCGCGTCGACTTATGACAAAACTCCCGCCCAGGTCATTTTGCGATGGCTCATTGGGCAGGAGTCAGTGTTTGTAATTCCGCATACGGACAGTGAGAGACACCTCCTTGAAAATGCCGCTGCTGCAGATTTCGACCTTTCCGAAGAAGATGTGCGGCGGATTGATGTGATATGCGGAACCGAAGAAGTTCGGGTGGCGGCGGGAAACATTTGCGTCCCCTGGGAGCAGGGCCAGAAGGAGCTTCAGACGCGGGAAGATGCCGCCCTCAACCGGATGAATTTTGTTCCTGCTCCGTCCGAGCTTGCCGAGAGCATCCATGCGGGGGCACAAATCAAGCCGATACGGGTGCGAAGATCGTCGCCGGGACAAAATGCGAATTATGAGTTTGAACTTGTGGAAGGAAAACTGAGATATTGGGCCTGGGTGTTGGCGTTCGGCGACGACGTTGAGATACCCGCGCTTATCAGGGAGCAGTGAAAAAGGAGTGATATGAACACTGAGAAAATTGGTATTAAGACCTATGCCAGCGCGAATGAGGCCGAGGTGCGAAGAGAAAGAGCGGATATGATGCGCAACTGTCCCATACCCGAGGAACAGATGTTGTCGAATGTAGGCCTTTTTCTTAACTCAAAAGATTTGGCGCGGATTCTATTTATAGATTTTCTTTATCGTCAGATTATCGACGTCCAGGGTATAGTTGTTGAATTTGGCACTCGCTGGGGGCAGAACGTTTCGCTTTTCTCCGCGTTAAGGGGACTGTACGAGCCGTTCAATCGACATCGCAAGATTGTCGGTTTCGATACCTTTGAGGGATTTCCTTCCGTGACGGCCAAAGACGGAACGTCAGACCTTATGGTGACGGGGAACCTTACCGTATCGGATAACTATGAGCAATACCTCGAAAGGATTATGGAACTTCAGGAACTGGAGAGTCCGCTGGCGCATATCAGAAAATTCGAGATAAGAAAAGGCAACGCAGTCAAAGAGATTGATTCTTATTTGTCCGAACATCCTGAGACAATCATTGCGATGGCGTATTTCGATTTTGACCTGTATGAGCCGACCAGAAAGTGCCTCGAGCGCATCCGCCAGTATTTGGTAAAGGGTAGCGTAATCGGGTTTGACGAGCTCAATGACCCCGACTCGCCGGGAGAAACGCGGGCGCTGGCGGAAGTGTTCGGTCTTAATTCGGTCGCTCTGAAGCGATATCGATACGCGTCGCGGGTCTCGTATTTTGTAGTGGAGTGAGGCAATGATAAAAAACAGTGTTCTAAAGGAATTTGAAAAAAGAAATGTCCTCGTCACGGGTGGGACCGGTCTTATCGGCAGGCAGATTGTGGATATTATTTGTGACGCTGGGGCAAACGTTAAAATTGTCTCACTTGACAAAATCAAAGTCAGCGACCGGGCCGAGCATGTCTGCGGAGACCTCACAAACTACGAATTCTGCAAAGATGTAACCCGCGATATGGATTTTGTTTTTCACGTCGCGGGAATCAAAGGTTCAATCGAAGTTACAAAAAAGAAACCTGCAAGCTTCTTTGTCCCTTTGCTGATGTTCAATACAAATGTGCTTGAGGCCTGCAGAATCAACAAGGTCAAAAAGGTTGTCTACACGAGCTCCATCGGCGCCTACGCCAGCGCAGAGGTCTTCAGGGAAACTGATAATCTCGACGGGCCCCCTATGGATATGTTTCCCGGCTGGGCAAAACGAATGGCGGAACTCCAGGTCCAGGCATACAAAATTCAATACGGCCTCGACAACTTTTCGATTGTCAGGCCCTGCAACGTTTACGGCCCCGGCGATAATTTTGACCCTGACAACGCGATGGTTATACCAACCCTGATGCACAGAATTTATAACAAGGAAAATCCCGTTGTGGTTTGGGGGGACGGCTCCGCAATCCGCGATTTTGCTTACAGCAGAGACGTCGCCGAGGGAGTCATTCTTGCGTTGTACCACGGGACCAAATCAAGCTTCGTCAATCTCGGCAGTGGCAGAGGATATTCAATCAGAGAGTTGGTCGAGACCTTGAACAGCTTTATCGATTTTAACTACGTCTTTGATTCCAGCAAACCCTCCGGCTTTCCGAGACGGGTTATGGATATATCTCTTGCGCAGAAGCTCATCAATTACAACCCGACAACATCGCTTTTGGACGGCTTGAAGGAAACTTGGAACTGGTTCGTTAGTCATCAGGACGAGTATCTCAAACGAAAGAACTATTTTGTCGAAGCGGGTGCCTGAATGATAGAGGTCTGCAAGACCAAGCTCAATGGTGTTCTGCTGATAAAGCCGACGTTTTTTGAAGACCACAGGGGAGAGTATCTGGAGCTGTATAACGGGAAACTGTACAAGTCCAGCGGTATAGACGTTGATTTCGTTGAAGACGACATCTCCATCGGCACAAGGGGCGTGCTCAAGGGCATACACGGTGACTCTATAACCTGGAAATTGATATCCTGTCTGCACGGCAAATTCTATCTTGTCGTGGTAAACTACGACCAGCACTCCCCTGATTTCGGAAAGTGGCAGTCATTTGTCCTCTCGGACGTGAATAAACACCAAGTGTTGGTCCCCCCGATGCATGGCAACGGGCATCTTTGCCTGAGCGAAAAATCCATATTTCATTACAAGCAGTCCGCCTGTTACGACCCTTCAAGACAATTCACCATAAAATGGAATGACCCGAGGTTCAATATCTGGTGGCCCGTAAAGAATCCGATTCTCTCGCAACGGGATGACCCCGATTACTCCGGTTAGCCCGCATCATTTACTAATCTTTTTCCTCCATTGGAGACAACCCGGTGTTCAAGGATAGTTCGGTCGTTGTTATGGGCGGTGCAGGTTTCGTCGGCGTCAATCTGATAAGACACCTTATCAATCGCGGCGCGAAGATTACAGCCACTTTGCATAACAGGCCCGCCGTTATCAAAGATGACAGGATTAAATATGTCAAATGTGACCTCACAAAGGCGAAAGACTGCGCCAGAGTGCTTACCGGCGCTGATTATGCCTTTATGTGTGCGGCGAATACCTCCGGTGCCGCTGTCATTGAGACGACGCCTCTCGTGCACGTTACCCCCAATGTCGTGATGAATACGCTCGCACTTGAAGCCGCGTATAAAGCCGGCGTCAAAAAATTCCTCTTTATCAGCAGCAACACCGTTTATCCCGATGTGGACCACCCCGTCAGGGAAGACGAAATGATGTCCGGGGAGCTGTTCGAAAAGTATTTTTGCGTCGCCTGGATGAAAAGGTTCTCCGAGATTCTTTGCCGGATGTATGCTGAAAAAATAAAAAAACCGATGATGACGGTCGTCGTCAGGCCGGCAAATATTTACGGGCCTTATGATGATTTCGAATGGGCAACCTCCCATGTAGTGCCCGCCCTTGTTCGCAAAGTGGTTGAAAGACATAAACCTCTCGAGGTCTGGGGCGACGGCAGCGACATCAAGGACCTGATTTATGTTGACGACTTCATCGAGGGAATACTCCTCGCTATGGAAAAGATTAACACGTTTGACCCCGTCAACATTGCTACCGGCAGGCCCTGCAGTATTAAGGACGTATTGAATACCATCCTCCGGATTGACGGTTATACCGATGCAAAAATCACGTTCAATACCTCCAAACCGACGATGATACCAAAACGACTTATTGATGTCACCAAGGCCAGAAAACTCCTCGGCTTTGAGGCCAAAACCCTTCTCGAAGAGGGGATAAAAAAAACCGTTCAGTGGTATAGGGAAAAATCTTTATGATGGTCATAAGCAGGACGCCGTTTCGAATTTCTTTTTTCGGGGGCGGAACCGATTACCCTGCTTGGTACAGAGACAATGGCGGTCTTGTCCTCGGTGCCACAATAGACAAATACTGTTACGTCATTGTCCGTTATCTCCCACCGTTCTTCAGCTATAAATACCGAATAAGATATACCCAGAGAGAAGAAACGCAAACTATCGACGAAATAAAACACCCCTCTGTTCGCGAGTGCCTGCGTTTTGTCAATTTTGACCGCGGTGTCGAGATTCAACACAACGCTGATTTGCCCGCTCAGTCGGGTATAGGTTCCAGCTCTGCTTTTACCGTCGGTCTGCTCAATGCATTGTATGCCTTGAAGGGAAAGATGGTCACAAAAAGACAGTTGGCGCTGGAGGCGATATATGTCGAGCAGGAAAGAATCGGGGAAAGCGTTGGTTCGCAGGATCAAACCTTCGCTGCCTTTGGCGGATTCAACAGGATAACGTTTGGCGGTGCGCAGGAAGTAGTCGTTCAGCCCGTGATTATTGACCCTGAAAAGCTTGCTCTGCTGCAGAAGCACTGCGTGCTGTTTTTCACGGGCTTTTCAAGAAATGCCTCTGAAATCGCCGCCGAGCAGATAAGCAAAATCCCCGAAAGAAACAAAGAGCTGCAAACAATGCGACAGTTGACCGATGAGGCGGTTAATGTCCTGTGTTACAACGGTGCCAGCCCCGAAGAATTCGGCAGGCTCCTCCATGAAAACTGGCAGGTCAAGCGCAGTCTGACATCAAAGATTACTACTTTTGCCATCGATGAGATCTATCAGGCCGGCAGAAGTGCCGGCGCCATGGGTGGCAAACTGCTTGGCGCCGGCGGCGGCGGATTCATCCTTTTTTTCATAAAGCCCGAGTTGCAGCCGGCCATCAGGGAAAAACTCCAAAAACTTGTTTATGTCCCCTTTAAGTTTGAAGACTTGGGAACCCAGATAATATACTATAGACCTAACGACAATTTCTGACACGCTCTTTGATATGCGTCGCCTGTCGCTTGATAAGCTCGACGTTTTGATTCTCGCTGGTGGGCTGGGGAAACGCCTGCGAAAGGTCGTTGTTGACAAACCAAAACCAATGGCTGATATCGCCGGCCGTCCCTTTCTCGACCTTCTTGTCGATTACGCCTCAACTTTCGGATTAAATCGCTTTGTCATCGCGACACGTTGCCAGGCCGAATTCATCAAAGCCCATTATCGGAAAACGGATGGCCCGCGACAAATCCTCTTTTCAAACGAAGACCAAATGTTCGCTTGAGTTCGATATTTTCCCACGGCTTGTCGGCCCCAAGTTCTATGGTTTCGTCACCGATACGGAATTGATTGATATCGGCACTCCCGAGAGATACTACAAGGCCGTGAAAATTCTCTCAGTAGAAAGTGTAAGAATTCGCTGATTCAAGCTCATAAAATGGGTTTAATAATGGTGAAACCATTCATACATATCCGTCCTAAAAAGGGCTGGCAACTCATAGATTTCAATGAGTTAAGGCAATACAGGGATCTTTTTTATTTTCTCGTCGTCAGAGACATCAAGGTTAAATATAAACAGACTGTCCTTGGCGGATTGTGGGCGGTCATCCAGCCCTTCTTCTCCATGGTGGTATTCACGTTGTTTTTCGGAAAATTAGCAAAAATGCCGTCCGATGGGATTCCTTACCCTGTTTTCAATTTCACGGCGATGGTGGCCTGGACTTATTTTTCCAATGCCATCTCTGATGCCGGAAACAGTCTCATCAGCAGCACGAATCTCTTGTCGAAGGTTTATTTCCCTCGCCTCATCATACCGTCGTCCCCTGTTCTTGCCGGACTTCTTGATTTTGCCATTGCCTTTGTCATCCTGCTTGGCATGATGATATACTATAAAATATACCCGACCTTATTGATTTTGATGACTCCGCTTCTTGTCTTGTTGATGGTTCTTACAGCCTCTGGCGTCGGGATGTTTCTGGCGGCTTTGAATGCACAGTATCGCGATATCCGTTATACAATGCCATTTTTGATCCAGATTTGGATGTTTGCCTCTCCGATAGTTTATCCGGCATCTATTATTCCGGGGGAATACCGATTTCTCTATGCCCTGAATCCTATGGTTGGCGTAATCGAGGGATTTCGCTCGGCCCTGTTGGGAACGACAGCTTTTCCACTTGGTATGATTTTGATATCCTCTGCTGTTAGTCTGGTCCTCTTTTTGATAGGGATTATGTATTTTAAGCAAACCGAACGTTATTTTGCGGATATTATATAGATGAAACCTGTTATACAGGTAAAAAATCTGTCGAAACTGTACAGAATAGGCGTCAGAGAGCGAGGATACAAAACCTTTCGGGAAGCAATTGTTAACGGTATTACAACCCCCCTTCGCAATTTAAAAAAGCTGAGGAGATTGACTAACTTTGATAGTGAAGAGGTTAAAGAGACATCCACCTTTTCCCGAACGCCTAATGATACCATTTGGGCGCTCAAAGACGTTTCTTTTGACGTTCAGCCTGGAGAAGTCATCGGTATTATTGGTCGCAATGGCGCTGGCAAAAGCACCCTCCTGAAAATCCTCAGTCGCATCACGGAACCAACAACCGGCGATATTAAAATTTACGGGCGTGTCTCCAGTCTTCTTGAAGTCGGAACGGGATTTCACCCCGAGTTGACCGGGAGAGAAAACATTTATTTAAATGGCTCTATCCTTGGGATGCGGAAAGCTGAAATTGACCAAAAATTTGATGAGATAGTAGAGTTTTCAGAAATTGAAAAGTTTCTTGACACGCCGGTAAAATATTATTCGAGTGGTATGTATGTGCGGTTGGCTTTTGCTGTAGCGGCCAATCTCGACCCGGAAATCCTCCTTGTAGATGAGGTCCTGGCAGTGGGTGATGCAAGATTTCAAAAAAAATGCCTGAATAAAATGGAAGATGTCGGTAAGGGCGGACGCACCATTTTGTTTGTCAGCCATAATATGTTGGCTGTAAAAAATTTATGCAAAAAAGGAATTGTGCTTGATAAGGGTCAGTGCGCATATTTTAACGATATTAATATTGCCATAGAAGAGTATCTATCGGATTTAACAGATATAACAGGGGCCGTTAGTTGGGATTCACCAAATAACGCACCCGGCAATCATCGGTTGAAATTGCGGGCCGTTAGGGTCGTTTCTGAAGGGGAAATCACGGAGAATCCCAAAGTTGATAAAGATATTCATATTCAAATCGATTATTGGAATCTTGAAGAACGTGGCAGAAGAATATTTTCAATTCAAGTTCTTGATGGAATGAACTATCTATTGTTTAATTCTTTAAATTGGGAGTTGTTACCAGAGGAGAATGACCCTTGGAGTAACAGGGAATATCCCATTGGACTATTTAGAACCACTTGTGTCATCCCCAAAAACCTCCTAAAGCCAGGTAAGTATAGTATTTATCTGCATATACACGGAGTAATCATTGGCGATATTATTATATTTGAAAAAGATATAATATCATTCCAGGTTGAAGAATCGGATAGAATTAAAAATGGTTACTATGGCGAGCACCCGGGCGCCGTTAGACCGCTTCTTCATTGGGAAACAACGCAGCTGGAATAGAAAATAGATATAGTCCCGGTAAAAAACTTGAGGGTTTAAAATTAAGGGAACAATCCGTGCTTGAAAAACCAGATATTTCGATATATGCATCTGCGCATAGACCACATAATTGGATGGATTTATACAGAAGTATTGGACATAATGATGTTAGTTTTGAAATAGTATTTGTAGGACCAAATGTTCCAGACTTTGAACTTCCGGACAATTTTAAGTTCATAAAATCCCGTACCAAGCCAACGCAATGCGTAGAAATAGCTGTTAGGAATACCTCGGCTGACCTTATAATGAACATTGCCGACGACACGGAGTTTAGAACCGAAAAACCGTTGGATATTCTCTATCAAGCTTACAAGTCTTTTAATAATAACAAAATATTATTATCGTGTAGATATATGTATCATGGCCAAGATATATCAGATGCAGCAGCTCGTTTTTTTGCTGGTGATGATAGCTCACAAATTATGCCATTGAGCGCACTTATGTCAAAAAAACTATATTACGACATTGGAGGCATAGATAGAAATTTCATTGCAATTATGTGGGACTGCGACATTGCTATGAGAGTTTATGCAATGGGCGGTGAAGTCATATTAAGCAATGTGTACCTGGACGAAATTGAAAGCAAAAGACATGGGAGCATTTTATGTAGAGAATTTTGGAGTCATGACAGGAAGTTATTGGAAAGGCTGTGGTCGATTAACAAAAAGACTCATTTAAACAGAACAAAGCCGGTTGAGCCGTTCTCCGACCTTAGGATACTCGAAGAATCACAGGGACCGCGAGGCAGATGGCATGGCACATCGCCTGTTTTGGTGGAAAAAATTGTAGACTTTCCCAAAAATAACATAAAAATATTAATGAGAATAATACATCGAATCATTTTTCTCTTTGGACGAGTGTGTCATGCCTTGAGAAATCCCGCCAAGTATCCTATGTATGCAAAGAGAGTGTGTCATGCCTTGAGAAATCCCGCCAAGTATCCTGTGTATGCAAAGAGAATATTAGGCACTTAATGCGGACTATCCTTTATTTCTTGACTGTATGGAGAGCATGAATGGATGGCGGCGAACTTTCTGTTCCTTACCTGAGTTTCATCACCTCATCACGGAATGACGACCATGGCGAGAATATGTTCGTGAGAATGCAGGCAACTGTAAGCTCGGCGATTACTCAAATGGAACGAAACAAGCTGAAATCCGAAGTAATTCTTGTGGATTACAATCCTCCACCTGACAGGCCGCTTCTGAAAGACGCCTTGGCATTCCCCCGCAAAACGAGCCATTGTTCTGTCCGGAGTATTATTGTCCCGAACTCGGTGCACAGACAGTATCCAGATTCCGGAAAGCTTAATTTCAATGGAAGCGTGGCTCAGAACGTGGGGATTAGGCGGGCAAGGGGGCGATTCATTGTATGTACACCTGTCGATATCTTGTTCTCGAACGAGCTGGTTCGCTTTGTTGTGGAGCAGGGACTAAGGGAAGATAGATTATATAGAGCCGACAGACTCGATGTCGCAAAAGAAGCCGTTGAAATACAGGACTTGGACGAGCGTCTGAGGTTCTGCTCCGAAAATGTTATTCGCATTTACAGCCGCGATGGCACCATACCCGTGCTGAGGAGGAAAAAACACCATTTCAGAAGTCAGAATCTGAATCTCGATATGGGAAACAAAAAGATACCCAGGTTACATTTCAATGCGTCTGATTTGCTTTTAATGTCGAAAACGGCGTGGCATTCAATGCATGGTTTTCCCGAGATGGACTGCATAAGTCTGGCCTCTGACAGCCTGATAAACTTTATGGCGTATTTCATCGGAGTCAGAGAGGAGATATTGCCGGAGCCGTGTCGGATTTACCATGTGGACCACGATTATCCCTGGAGGGACAAGGTGACCGAACATGTCCTTTCAAAAATACTTTTTTACTGTTTTCACGACAAGATTGCCCTTCGGATGAGGAGGAGTCTTGTTCTGGCGAAACGCTGTTTTATGAAACATATATTGAGAAAGGACTCCGCAAGGAAGTGTCCGCTTAAGGAATGCGGGATTAGTAATGTCAATATGTCTAAGTTGTGGCAGATAGTGTTTGAAATGAAGGAAGGCAAAAGGCCGGTGGCCTATAATGATGCAGCGTGGGGACTGCGGGACGAGAATTTGGAGCAATATTTTGTTGTTAAGGCCGCTTGGGAAAGTTGAGGTGTAAAATTTTTAGGGCAAAATTATGCAACTGACAGGTCTGTCGAAAAGCGAGGTCGAAAAGTTCTGGGACGCTAATCCCTGTGGCTATGAAAAGTCGGACAATCCTCTGGACAGGGCCTTTTTTGAAGAGGTAACTCGGCGAAGATATGCCGACCAGTGGCATATACCTGAGCTTGTCAGGTTTAAAAGATTTCGAGGCAAAAAGGTCATTGAGATTGGCTGCGGGATGGGTATAGACGGTTCTCAATTCGCGGAGCACGGGGCATCGTACACCGGCGTGGATTTAACGTCCGCTGCCTTAAATTTATCTAAGCGTCATTTTGAGACAAAGCAGCTCAATGGAAGTTTCCTGAAAGCCGACGCGGAAAATCTCCTGTTTCCCACCGGCCATTTTGACTGCGTCTATTGTCACGGCGTGCTCCATCACACGCCAAATATCGATAAGGCGCTGTCGGAAATTCACAGGGTCCTGGTCCCAGGCGGCGATTTGATTTTGATGTTGTATAACAGGCACTCTATGATTATTACGTTACTTATTTGCTGTATTACAGGGGGCTGGTGCTGCTTTTGTATCCGGATTTTATGTTTAATCTGGCAAGATGGCTGACCAAAAAAGAAATGAGGCAATTTGCGATACACAGGGAAAATCTTAAATAGTTCGGCCCCGGCTATCTAAAACCGTCTGTTTTCGTGCATCATATCCCGAATGGCGTCGATTGCTCGCTTGCAAACGTATATACAAAGACCGAAGTGAAAGAGCTGCTGGAGTCGAGCAGTTTTACCTGCACTGAAATAACGGCTTCTTACATGCCCAGGTTGCAGCCCTGTTTTTTTCCGGAGCCGCGTTGTTGAAAGATGATTGTCGTTGATGAGGAGATGTGCAATGTTGCACCTGTATCGGATTGAAGAAAAAATAAACCCGCTGATGAAAAAGGCATACCGCGCGGTTTTTGCTCCGCCTCTACCTGACCTGCGAGGCGACAGAGACGTCGAGTATTCTTTTGTTGCAGCCAACATGCCCGACGGCCCCGGCAGGGCGATTGACTTTGGCTCCGGTCCTTCTTGGATGGGACTGCTGGCGGCACGCAAGGGATTCACTGTTACGTCGCTTGACCTCGGTGAGATGTCCTGGTTTTATTCGCACCCGCGGCTGAATTTTCTGTGCGAGGACATATTCAAGTCAAACTTTCCTGCTGAGCACTTTGACCTGATTATCAACTGCTCAGCCATTGAGCATGTTGGTTTGCGGGGACGGTACGGAGTTACCGAAGAGCGGCCTGACGGCGATATTGAGGCAATGGGTATTCTGCGGATTGCCCTCAAACGCAGCGGCACAATGCTTCTGACAATTCCTGTGGGCCGCGATTCTGTATTCTCGCCGTTGCACCGCGTCTATGGCCTCAGCCGTCTGCTGAGATTGCTGGATGGGTACAATGTTCTCAGGAAGGAGTTCTGGGTTAAGGACGACCAGAATAAATGGATTGGTGCTGATGAATCCGTTGTCCTTGATAAGCAACCGGTGATTCACTGTTATGGGCTGGGCCTCTTCGTTCTGCGGCCGGCGGCAAGATGATTCCTGAAGAGGAGTAATTTGTGTTAACCATATTTTCCTGTCCAAAGCCGTTTCGGGGGCACATCAAGACGATACAGACAAACGCGATAAAAAGCTGGACGTTGCTTGAGCCGAAGCCGGAGGTCATCTTGATAGGCGACGATGAGGGAACTGCCGACATCTGCTGCGAACTTGGAATTCGCCACATTCCCGAAGTTGGGCGAAATGAATATGGCACACCCCTGTTAAATTCACTATTTGAGATAGTTCAATCGGCGGCAAAATATGACCTGTTCTGCTACGTAAATGCGGATATAATTCTGCTGCGGGATTTCATTCAGGCAGTAAGACAGACCGTAGAGCATTTCGGCGGCAATGCTTTTCTGATATCTGGCAGGCGGTGGAATCTCGATGTTAACACCGATATAGATTTCTCTCGGCCAGATTGGGACCTGCGGCTCAGGAGTGATGTGTTATCCAAAGGGGCGCTTGACCGTCATGGAGCGATGGACTATTTTGTGTTTCCCAGAGGTCTGTATTCGAATATGCCTGCTCTTATTCTGGGACGATGTAGCTGGGACAACTGGATGCTCCATAGGGCACTTTCTCAACGGCTGCCTTTGGTTGACGCATCCGAGAAGGTCATTATTGTCCACCAGCGGCACGATTATGCTCATACGCCGTTCAATAAAAAAAGTCTCAATTCTGTGATTAGCGGGCCTGAGGTCCGCATAAATAAAAGTCTGTGCCGGGGTGGCAGTCGTTTCATTACTCTGTTGGATGCGACGGCTGTGTTTTCGAACGCCGGCTTCAGACGGCCGGGTCTTCTCAGGTTTTGTCACAGATATGCCCTTAGAATGAAGATGTATACGTGGTATGTCCTGGCTGAAGTGCTCTACCCTTATTCCTGGCCCCTCATATTCTTGATAAGGGGCCTCAAACGAGTAGTCGAGCTTTCTGCTGTTCCTGGTAAATTCCGTTTGCGCAGATGCAGATAACGCCGTTGTTAGCTCTGTCGTCGCTTGTTGCCTTGGTTTTATTGCTTCCGTTGTCGGTTGCAAATTTCCGCCGGTGCTTCTACTGGTATTTATTTGGCTTCGTGCCGTTCTACTATTTCTTCTTTGATTTGTATCTGAATGGGGCCGGTCTTAATGTGATTCCGGCAGCCGGTAAGTCCATCAGAGACATTGTATGGGCTTTCGTGCTGATTTCGTTTCTGATATGGTATCTGCTTTCAGAAATGAAAGACCACGCTGCCTGTCGGTTCCGCGACAAGTCGTTGTTGGTGTTGCTCTACATCTTTGTTTCCTATTCAATTGTCCAGGGCCTGAGAGTTTTTCCCCAGTTGGGCTTCTTTGGCTTTTTGCTGGCCCTGAGAAATACGCTCGAGTATTTCCCGCTGATATTTATTCCCCTGGCTTTGTTGAGAAGCAGACGCGATATTGAGCGGCTTATGAAATGTTTTGTTGTGCTGCTGTTTGTTGTGGCCGCCTATGGTATTGTGCAGTTCATATTTAACATCGAAAATAAAAACTTTACTATTATAAGGCCTGATTTTGCCTACACCTCTTCCGGACGAGTCGTTACGTCTGTTTTTCCTGATTATAACTACCTTGCCTGCTTCCTGATTCTTTCCGTTCTATTGTTGCTTTGCACGTATAAATATCTGCCCAATATGGCTTTCAGCAAACTGACTATGCTCCTCGCCGTTATTGTCTTGTTGATGACACAGTCTAGGACAGGCCTCATTACCTTCGTCATTATGGTGTTCGGCTTGCTCTTTTTTAGGCGAAGAGTCAATCAAGCCATGCTTGCTGTGATATGTGCCGGGGTTTTATTTTTGATTATCCGTCCAGACCTGACCTTGAGCAGAATTTCGACGATAGGCCTTAAAACAGATATTCGGTTTGCAATGTGGCTCTTTCATCTTAACGATTTTATGGCAAGGCCGTTTCTGGGGCACGGATTGGGAATGTTCGGCAGCACAAACCTGACCCTTCGCGTTGCCGCGGGTGGGCCGATAGCAGGCGTTGACAACTTCTACATAACCACCGCGCTAAACCTCGGGCTGGTCGGACTTATCGCCTTTGCCGCTATCATATTTCACGTCTTTGCCTTCTCTGCCCGTATCATCAAGTCGGCGAATGACCGATTCCTGAGGGCAACCGTAAGGGGTGTGGGTTTTGCGCTCGTGAGCATTCTGATCTTTACGGTGGCCTTCAATCAGCTCGAAGCGTTCCCAATCAACCTGTACTTCTGGTTTCTGATTGGCCTGGTCTATGCAATCGCGAAAATTCATACTGGCACAAATGTCGGGCACAAGCCCGCTGTCCAGAGTGCTTGACGGGTGTTTTCATAATAACACACACTCATAGAATCTTGGTCATAAGGGTCCTCGGCATTGGCGAAGCCGTTATGGAAATCGGGAGTGGCTTGTGTACTCTTGCCTTTTCGTTCTCTGACAGAGCAAACTCCTTTGTATCTGTGGAAATCGCTGCTGATGTTGTTGATTTCCTGAACGAAAACTATGCTTTTGGCTATGGCAACCTCAAAATTGTGCCAGCCGACTTCCTGCAATATAAGGATGAAAGAAGATTCGATATCTTCTTGTCTACCGACACACTGGAACATATCAGTGATGTTGATGGATTTGTCAGAAAGTCCTGTTACTTCTTGAAGGAGCACGGCAAAGCAATAATTGTGTTTCCTAATATTCTCAGTCACGGAATTAGGCATTACTATAAAGGCCGGGAGCTTATTCAGCTTTTCCAAGATAGTGGGTATAGCGACGTCTGCGTATTTAATGTGAGGCCAGCCTCCTATGTGAAGTGGATATATCGTTCCTTCCTTTTTACAAGGAAAACGCTCGAAAAAAGAGCGTATACAGAACTTAGAAAACATATTTACCAGTCGGAAAAACAGCACACCTGCTCGGGGACTACGGCTTGAAAGTTTATGAAGGAATCAGTAGGCTTAAAGAACGATATGGCAAGAGCTCTTTCGTGGGTTTTCTGTCTGTTTTTTCGTATAAAACGACCTAACAGCCTTCTGTCGATTTCAGAGTCCGACAATATAATAAACACGGAGAGAATCTTAGTGGTGGCAAGGAAGCGGCCTCCCGCGTAAAGGCATTATTATTTCGTACATTTTTTCCAAGTACGTGAAACCCATATAGGAGTCATGTGTGAGTTCCAGAATAGGCCTGAGCATTGTGCAAGCGTCAGAGAAGTCGTGCTCCTCAAGAAGTTACCCTAAAAATCTGATTTTAGGTCTAGCAGCTATCGACAGGCATAATAAGTATTTCATCTTCCTTAATGAGAAACTGGAATACGAGTTCAGGATGGAAAATCCAAATTTTGTCACGGTCCCTTTAAAAGTTCCGGACACCAGTAACATAAAGAGGATTTTTTGGGAGCAGTTCTCATTCCCGCAAATTCTTGACGAATATAAACTTGATTTGATGCATTGTCTGCTTGGGAATGTAGCTCCAATCTTCTGGCGGGGGAATTTGGTTCATAATGTCCACGATATTCCTGTGCTTAACTTTCCATCCTGTTATCCAAGAAGTAAGTACCTCTATCTAAAATATATGATTCCCCAATCGCTCAAGAGGGCAAAGCATATAATCACCAAGTCGGAAAGCGCTAAATCTGAAATTGTAGATTACTTTGGTATTGGTGAGAACAGGATAACCATAGTTTATGACACTTTCTCTGATGACTTCATCAGCAAGCCCCAGGGCACGAGAGATGTCAGAGACTTGTACGGTATAGGCAAAAAGTATATTTTGCGCGTGGGTGCTTTAGAGCCTATTAAAAATGCGAAAACAGTGGTTGATGCATTCGCATTGATAAAAGATGAACCTGCAATGACCGATTACAGTTTAGTTATTGCCGGTCCTAAGGGGTGGCATTACCAGGACGTTTTTGACTCAGTGAAAAAGAACGGCCTCGAGGGAAAGGTGATTTTCACAGGGTATATACCGGATGAAGATGTGTGGGAACTTTACGAGAATGCAGATTTGTTTGTGAGCCTGAGCCTTTACGAAGGCTTTGGACTTCCTTATCTGGAAGCGATTTTTCATGGATTGCCTGTAATTGCTTCAAATCGCGGAGCTCTGCCAGAAGTTGTCGGTGAGGGCGGAATTCTGGTTGATCCTTGTGATGCTCAGCAAGTTGCCAAAGAAATATTAAGTGTTCTTACAGATAGTAGAAAAAGAGAGGCTTTGAAAATACGCGCAAAAGAGCAGGCCAAAAAGTTTTTGGGAAACAAAATGGCTGAGCAGACGCTGAATGTCTATAAAATGGTTTTGAATGGCGATGCCAAAAAGGAATAAGAAAATTTGAGAATGAAGTTCAAGAAAGTTTTACTTGTGTTTCCGGCTTTTGATAGTGACACTGGTTCATCCAGACCTTCGCCGAGCATCGGATATCTTGCCCAGACACTGGAAGATAACAAGATTGAATATGATGTTATGGATATGATGCTCGGCTATTCCTTCAAAGAGTTAAAGGATAAAGTGGCAAGCTTTAAGCCGGACCTCATTGGGCTTACGCTCTTTACTCTGCATCATAGAGCTGTTTACGCTATGCTCGAAAAACTGCGCAGCACTTTTCCTGATATAAAAATCATAGTTGGCGGTCCGCACGTTTCAATAGACAGAGAAAAAGTTCTCAAGCAGTGCGCAGCCATCGATTTCGGATGTGTTCACGAAGGCGAAAAGCTGCTCGTAGAGTTGTGTCACGGCGAAAATCCCGAAAATATACCAGGACTCATATTCAGGGACGACCAAAGGATTATTGCCGGTCAACCGGGTCCTTTTGAACAAAATCTCTCGGAGCTTGGCTTTCCAAAGCTCAAGAAGTTCGAGCTAAACAAATATGCCAGCGAGGTAGCCATAGTATCTTCGAGGGGTTGCCCCTATAGCTGCATATTCTGCAGCGTCAGTCAAACCCTCGGCAGGAAAATAAGAACGCGAAGAGCCGACGACGTGGTCAACGAAATAGAATACTGGCATCGAAAAGGAAAACGCATTTTTAACTTCCTCGATGATAATTTTACCATTTATCCCCAAAGGGTTTATGAGATTTGCGATGAAATCGAAAGCAGAAAATTGAAAGGTCTGGTTCTGCGATGCTCCAACGGCGTCAGAGCGGATAAACTCGACGCCCCGCTTCTTCAAAAAATGTGGAGCGTGGGTTTTAGAAGCATCGGAATCGGCGTCGAGGCAGGAAACAACACGGTTCTTAAGCTGCTCAAAAAGGGTGAGACCATCGAACAAATTGATGCCGCTGTCAAAATTGCCTGCGAAATCGGATATGAGGTGGCGCTGTTCTTTGTTTTCGGTGCTCCCGGAGAAACCGGGGAGGATGTGGAGGATTCAATAAATTTTGCGCTCAAATACCCGGTGTTCAAGGTTGACTTTTACAACCTGATACCCTTTCCAGGCACCGAGCTGTTCGACTGGGTTGAGCACAACAACGCCTGGGCGGCGGACAAGGAAGAGCTTCTTGATGCAACGGACAAGAATATCCGATTCGGAAGCAGGCCTTTCTTCCAGACCTTTGAATTACCTCTTGCGAAAAGAATAGCACTGAACCGGACACTGCGTGGAGTGATGAGAAAGGTCGAAAAAAAATATATCACCCGGCAGCTACGGAAAAAATTTGGAATTTTGGCCTGTCCCCTCGCGCAGGCGGCGTCGACAAGATTTGTGCAGAAACTTTATTTTGGCAACAACGAGTTCAGGAAATTAGCGGAAAAAGTCAGGTATTCGTTAATGGAATGAAAGCCGATGTTCCCGGGTTGATAAAGCAATGCCTGTTATAGACAGCAGAAAAAATAAAATAAAAGGTTCGGTCCAGACGCTGCTTGGGCGTTGTGGTTTTGCGCTGGTCAGGAAGCCTGTAAGATGGCTCGGGCGAAAAAGAATTATAAACCTGTATGAATACAATGTTACCGACTTCGTGCGATATTCTTCTCTCGAGCTTGCGACGTACGAAGTAAACTCCAAAAACCTAATCGGCAGCGTCGCGGAGCTTGGAGTTTACAAAGGAGATTTTGCGGTTAAGCTCAACGAGGCCTTTCCGGACCGTAAACTCTATCTGTTCGATACATTTGAGGGCTTTGACCAGAGGGATAAGTGCTTGGAGGAAAAAGAGGCGTACTCTAACGCAGACGAGGATTTCAGCGATTGTAACGTTGATTTAGTGCTGGGAAGAATGAAGTACCCCGCCAATTGCGTCGTTAAAAAAGGGTATTTTCCGGATACGGTTGAGGGTATGAATGATAGTTTTGTGTTTGTAAGTCTCGACGCGGACTTATATAAGCCGACTTATGACGGATTGAGTTTCTTTTGGCCCAGACTTGTACCCGGGGGCTATATATTTGTTCACGACTTCAATAACGCCGGTTACGGGGGTGTAAGAGCCGCCGTGAGTAGGTTTTGCGCCGAAAACAAAAACAATTTCTTTCCGCTCAGCGACGCGGCCGGCACGGCGGTCTTTTGTAAATAACGCCGGAATCGATAAGTCGGAAGATGAAAATCCTCTGTCTTAATCCGCCCTTCAAGACCGAATATGGCAGGTTCTCAAGACCGTCCCGCAGTCCCGCCATAACCAAAAGCGGCACGCTTTATTACCCTATATGGCTCTGCTACGTCGCAGGAGTCCTCGAAAAAGCGGGCCACGCCGTTTGCATAATCGATAGCTGCGCGTATGAGCTTGACTGCGAAGCTACACTTGAAAGGGTCAGACAATTCTCACCCCGGATGGCGGTGTTGGATACAAGCACGCCAAGTATTTACGCCGACGTCGAAACCGCAGCTAAAATAAAAGAGATGTTTGCCGACTGCTTCGTTGTGTTGATGGGGACGCATCCAACCGCCTTGCCGGAAGAAACCTTGCGGCTGAATGACAAAGTCGATGCCGTCGCCGTTGGAGAAGCCGACTACACCATCAGAGAGTTGTCTGAAAAAATGTCAACGGCTGATGCGCATCGGTTGCAGTGTGATATTGAATATCGCTGCGGTATCCTTCGCACCATAGATGGAATTGCCTATAGGGCAGGTGCCCAAATTCATATCAATCAAAGAAGGGAATTTATCAAAAATCTTGATGAGCTGCCTTTTGTCAGTCAGGTCTATGCCGAACATCTTGATGTGCGAAAGTACTTTTTCGCGGCCAGCGACTATCCTGAGGTCCAGATTATGACGGCCAGAGGTTGTATTGCCAGATGTACCTTTTGTGTTTATCCCCAGACTATTCACGGGTTCAAATACAGAACTCGCTCACCGGCCAGTATAACCGATGAATTCCGCTGGATAGTGGATAATATGCCGCAGGTCCGCGAAATTGGCATAGAAGACGACACGTTTACAGGCGACCATAAACGTGTCGTGGAGTTCTGCAAAGAGCTTATAGAATGTAAAATCAGCATCAAATGGTATTGCAATGTCAGGGCCGACCTCAAATTCGAGACAATGCAGTGGATGAAACGTGCCGGCTGTGTTCTTTTGACCGTCGGCTATGAGAGCGCAAATCCCGATGTCCTTAAAGCCATCGACAAACGCATCAGCCCGGAAATGATTCCCGAATTCTCAAGGAACGCACGTCGAGCCGGTTTGCTTGTGCACGGTTGCTTTATGGCTGGAAACAGGTGCGATACTAAGCAGACCCTCGCCGAAACACTCGACCTTGCCTTGCAACTGGCCGATGATACTATGCAGTTTTTCCCCCTGATGGTTTATCCCGGAACCATAGACTATGACTGGGCAAAGTCCCAGGGCTTGCTGGCCATAAAGAATTACTCGGACTATGTTACTCCGGACGGAAATCACAACGCTGTCTTGAATATGCCAGATATGTCCGCCGACCAGATTAGATGCTGGTGTGATTACGCCAGAAGAAAGTACTACCTCAGACCACGATACGTTGCGTATAAGTTGGTTCAACAATTTAGGCAACCTTCGGAGATAAGACGAACGGTTAAGTCCGCCAAAAGGTTCATAAGGTTTCTTGTTCCTGCCGCTAAATGATGATTCTAATTTTCGTTCTTTGTTTTTCGCTGCTCGTATATGTGTTTTTCGGATATCCCATTGTCCTGTGGTGCCTGTCTCTGTTTCTCAGGAAAAAGCCCGTCACAACAGATTCGTTGCTAACAGTGAGTATGATTATTTCGGCGTACAACGAGCAGAATGTCATTGCCGACAAGCTGAATAATTCCCTCTCGCTTGACTATCCTTCCGACAAACTCGAAATCATCGTTGCCTCTGAATCCACCGACCAGACAAACCAAATCGTCCGGCAGTTTACCAGCAAACGGGTTGTGCTTTATGCATTTGAAAACAGACGGGGAAAAGCCGCAACTCTTTTTAGAACAGTGCCGCGGGCAAAGGGCGAAATTATCGTGTTTTCAGACGCCAACGCAATGTATGAGCCGGACGCTGTCAGAAAACTCGTCCGCAATTTCAGCGACCAGCGCATCGGATGCGTCTCGGGCCGGCTTCGCTACTTCAACCTTAATGGCAGCTCGACGGGCTCTGGCGAGGGGTTTTACTGGAATTATGAAATGGCCCTCAAAAAACTCGAAAGCAGTATTTTTTCACTGCTTGGCGCTAACGGCTCAATCTTTGCCATAAGAAAACACCTGTATTCGCCTATGGCATACGACCGTGGCGACGACTTTGAACTGCCCATAAGAGTTGCTCTGAACGGCTTCGGCGTCGTCCTCGAACCCGAGGCGATTTCACGCGAAAAAAGTTGTGAACGTCCCAAAGAAGAATTCAGGCGAAAAGTGCGCATAATTACCTGGAATATGAAAAGCTGCCTGTTGCTTCTGAGAGAGTGTTTCTTGAAGAAAAACGCCCTTCTGTTTTTCCAGTTGGTGTCGCACAAACTTCTCAGATGGTTGTTCCCCGTTTTTGCCCTGGGGCTGTTAGTAAGCAATGTTTTCCTCGATGGGGCGTTTTTCAGGACGCTTCTGCTGCTGCAAATGTTGTTCTATTTGAGCGGTTTTGCCGGTTACCTGCTGGATGTCGCAGGCGTCAAGGTTCCCAAATCGTTTCTGGTGCCGTACTATTTCTGTCTGGTGCACCTCAGTGCGCTGGAAGGCCTGCGACTTCTGCTGGTCAGCGGGCAAAAGTCCGTCTGGGAAAAGGTAAGAGTGAACGGGTAAAACTATGCAGGCCGTTATTCTCGCGGGTGGCAAAGGGACACGCCTCGAACCGCTGACCTACACCGTTCCAAAACCGATGGTCAGTGTCTGTGGGAAGCCCTTTCTTCAGCACCTGCTCGAATTGCTCAGGTCGTGTGGTCTGACCGATGTCTTGGTTCTTGCCTGCTATCTGGGAGAGCAAATAGAAGACTACTTCGGCAGCGGCTCTTCTTTCGGAATCAGCATCCGATATTCCTACGAAAAAACCCTGCTGGGCACCGGCGGCGCGCTGAAAAACGCCAAGGATATGCTGGATGAAACGTTCCTGCTTTTCAACGGAGATACATTCCTGCCGATAAACTATGACCTGCTGATAACGCGTTTTGAACAATCCGGCAGAACTGCAATGGTCGTTGCCTACGGCGGCCCCGAACCAATCGCAAGAAATAACCTCAAAATCCAGAACGGGAGCGTTGTCGCCTACAATCAAGATGATGTGGACGGTATGACACACTTGGATGCGGGAGTGATAGCGATGAAAAGAGAAGTCTTGAAATTGATTGCCCCAGAATACGTCTGTTCGCTTGAAGAACAGGTGCTTCCAAGATTGATAGAGGCCGGCGAGCTTGTCGCCTTTGAAACACAACAAAGATTCTACGATATGGGAAGTTTCGAAGGATTAAGCACAATTCAAAAGGTTCTGATATGATAATGGTTAGAACACCCTTCCGCGTGAGTTTCGCAGGGGGCGGCAGCGGCGCCACGGCCTCGCACTTCGCCTGCGACATCAACAAGGGCGTCTGCTTTGGCCTGCCGAAAAGAATCAAAGTAATATGCCTGAACGATAACATTCCAACAATCCCCGCGTATGCAAACGACGTCTCATACGATGATGTGTTCGTCGAGCAACTCAAAAATTTTCTCGGCGCCGGCGACCTGGTAATCGGCATCTCGGGCAGCGGCAATTCCTCCAACGTAATCAAAGCCGTTGAGTACGCCAACGAAAACGAAGCTGTCTTTGCCGCTCTCACCGGCTTTGCGGGGGGGCGATCGCGAAGACCGCAAGAATACCCGTGGTGGTGCTGGTAAATGATATGCAAAAGGCCGAGGACGTGCACTTGATTCTGGTTCACGTGATTATGCAAATCCTGTATGCAAGACTGCATAGTGGCCTGGAAGCAGTCCCTCTGCGTGAGCTATCGCCCGAGCGGCCTGCGGCAGGTGCTGAGCTTGAGGAAATACCTTCGGCTGGTGCCAGGATAAATGATACATTTTCGGTCCGCCTTTAACCAATATATGCAACAGCCGGACTGGTGTCACAGCGACGTATCAACGTTCTTCAAAGATGATTTTGGGGGTGCGCTATGGGACAAGACGTCTACACTGAGCAGCGTTCTGGGGAAGGGGGGGTAAACACAGGTTCGGTTGGCAGCGATTTAGCTGGCTTCAACGATTTATCTACGGGTCTTCTTGAGCGGCCGCTCGACATCGCCGTACGTGCGGTGGAGCCAATTGAAATTTTGCCTCTCCAGCCCGCCGAAACGTCGGTCTTGAACGATGTCCTCATCAGGGGTTTTGATATTGCCGGCTCTCTCATTATGCTGTTGCTTGCGACGCCGGTGATGGTTGTTGCCGCCATCCTCGTCAAGGGCTCTTCTGCAGGGCCTGTGCTGTACAGGCAACGAAGGGTTGGAAAGAACGGCAAAATTTTCAAACTCTACAAATTCAGGACGATGGTCCATAATGCCGAGAAACACACCGGACCTGTCTGGGCCGCCAGAGATGATGGCCGGGTAACTCCCATAGGCAGGGTGCTCAGACGCACACGTCTGGATGAGCTTCCTCAACTGTTCAACGTCTTGCGAGGCGATATGAGTCTGGTCGGGCCTCGGCCGGAGCGGCCTTACTTTGTCAGGCGGCACAGGGTCCTCCAGGGAGTCCGCCTTATGGTCAAACCTGGTATTACGGGACTCGCACAGGTTAGAGCGCCTTATGACCTCAAGCCGGAACGCAAGCTCAAATACGATTTCCTCTATATCCAGAAAAGGTCCTTTCTCCTCAACGTATATATCATGCTGATGACTGTCCCTGTCGTCCTGCTTAGAAAAGGGTGGTAGCGCACTAACCCCCCCGCCCCTGCGGCGGGGGGTTCTTCTCATTTCTCCAATCCCGCTGTTTCCCGTCCTCGCGGCAGGTCATTTATCTGTTGCCTGTTCCCATTTTCCCGTTTAATATATGACACTGGCGACCGCTGGCTCTCCGGCGCCTGCAGGTCTCACTGTGGTGTCTTGACTTTTGCTAAAAGGGCGGGATGGCTATGAAAAAAGCTTTAGTCACGGGAATTACCGGCCAGGATGGTTCGTATCTTACCGAGCTTCTCCTTAAAAAGGGATACGAGGTCTGGGGTATCATACGCAGAAGCTCCTCATTCCACACCGGCAGGATTGACCATTTGTATAAAGACCCGCACGAGAAACCGTCGCTTCGCCTCCTCTATGGCGACCTCACCGACGGCGGCAACCTCTCCGCAATCGTTAATGAAATCGGGCCGGATGAAATCTATAACCTCGGCGCACAAAGCCACGTCAAGGTAAGCTTCGATATGCCCATTTACACCGTCAATACCGATGCCCTCGGAACCTTGCGCCTCCTCGAGGCCCTCCGCGGAACGAAAAAGCCCCTGAAGTTCTATCAGGCCTCCAGCAGCGAGATGTATGGCAAGGTCGTCGAGGTCCCCCAGAACGAAAAGACCCCGTTTTATCCCCGCAGCCCTTATGCCTGCGCCAAGGCCTACAGCTTCTGGCAGACCGTCAACTACCGCGAAGCTTATGGCCTTTTCGCCTGCAACGGCATTCTCTTCAATCACGAGTCGCCCAGACGCGGCGAGACGTTCGTTACACGCAAAATCACCCGCGCCGCCGCTCGCATAAAACTCGGCCTTCAGGATAAACTCTATCTCGGTAATCTTGACGCCAGACGTGACTGGGGTTACGCCGGCGATTATGTCGAGGCAATGTGGCTTATCTTGCAGCAGGATAAACCCGACGATTTTGTGATTGCCACAGGCGTTTGCCACTCCGTCCGTGAGTTCCTCGACGAGGTATTCGGATACCTCTCTCTGGACTGGCACAAATTCGTCGAGGTTGATTCCAAGTATTTCAGGCCCTCTGAAGTGGATGTCTTACAAGGCGACGCGACAAAAGCACAAAAACTGCTCGGCTGGAAACCAAAAGTCTCCTTCAGTGCCCTTGCCAGGATGATGACCGACGCCGATATGAAACTTGCCGAGCACGAGAAAATCCTCGCGGAACACGACGGATAGCGATGAGCGACTTCTTCAAAGACAGGCGAATTGTTGTTACAGGCGGGGCCGGCTTTTTAGGCGCCTACATTATAGAGGGACTCCACAAACGCGGCTGCAAAAATATCCTCATCCCCAAAATCGAGGATTACAACCTCGTCAACCTCACCGATATCGTCCGAATGTATGACGATATGAAGCCCGATATTGTTATTCACCTCGCCGCCGTCGTAGGCGGAATCGGTGCTAACCGTCAGCACCCGGGCAAATTCTTCTACGAGAACCTTATGATGGGTGTCCAGCTCATCGACCAGGCACGCCTTCGCAAACTGGGAAAGTTCGTCGCTATCGGCACCGTCTGCTCGTATCCCAAGTTTGCCCCTGTCCCCTTCAGGGAAGATGACCTTTGGAACGGTTACCCTGAGGAGACAAACGCGCCTTACGGCCTCGCAAAAAAGATGCTCCTCGTCCAGTCTCAGGCCTATCGCGCCGAATATGGCTTCAACTGCATATTCCTTGTCCCCGTAAATCTCTACGGCCCAGGCGACAACTTCAATCCCGACAGTTCTCATGTCATCCCCGCTCTGATAAAAAAGTGCTTTGACGCAATCGATGCCGGCGTTGACCATATCGTCTGCTGGGGGAGTGGTATGGCCTCGCGTGAGTTCGTTTATGTGGGCGACGCCGCCGAGGGCATCCTGTTGGCTGCCGAACACTATAATGGCCCCGAACCCGTAAATATCGGCGCCGGCTTCGAAATAACAATTAAAGAGCTGGTCGGTAAGATTACAAAGCTGACTGGATTCAAAGGCGATATTCGCTGGGACGCCTCAAAACCCGATGGTCAGCCGCGCCGCCGGCTCGACGTCTCAAGGGCCAAAAAACTCTTCGGCTTCGAGGCGCAAATGGCCTTCGATGAAGGCCTCAAACGCACCATCGACTGGTTCCGCGAAAATCGAACCCGCCCTCGTTAATCGCATTCCTGTTATGGTCCGCGAACGGTAGCTTCCGGCTCAGCCGAGACGAATTTGACGGTGATTGCCAATTCAACCCGCAGACCCTCCTCAGGTGCAACCAGAAAGTTTTTCACTCTGTAGGGTATGCGGATTTTTTCTGTGCCCGAGAGTGTCTGTTCCTTGCCTCCAATGGCTAATAGCACCGTCCTGTCCCCGTAAAGCGTTATATTGCCGGGTATCGCGATGTGCTCCGGCGAGCCGTTGGCAACTAACTCGAGGTCTATCTCAGAGTTGTTTCGGATTCGAAGGTAGGCCTTGCCTTTGCCCCTGATTGTCACTTCGGCCTCCGGTATCTGGACTGATTTGTCGAAAATTGGCCCCAGGTATTTCTCCGCGCCGATGATACTGTTCTTGTAATATATTGCGGTTCTGCGCGCCAGCAGGGCTTCCTTAATGGCGTCCTCATTGCTGTCTTTCGCGAACACTAACGTCATTGGTCTATGCTCACCCTTGCAGGAATCATAACCTAAGCAGATGGGGTCGTGAATATCTGAGTTGCCCACAATCGACAGATTCTTTTCAAGTGCCCACTTATGCGCAAGCGGATAATATGAATTTTCATTAACTATTTCGATTCCCTGCATCCATCCCTTCTCATACATTTTGGTATGCTCAGGATACCACCGCGGCACGCCGTCCGGCTGCTGCCCTTCCCAGCCGGGATGATTCCAGATTACAAAAGCCCCTTGTTCCGCGGCGTTTCTCATTACGTCATTCCAATCTTTTGTGTCTAATGCCTTTGCGTTTTTGAGGAATAGCGCGTTGCAATGTCCCGGCGGCATCTCTCTGGTGATTTCGGCGCCCCTTATGATTATCAATCCCTTCTCATAACCGGCGGCTCTTGCTATTTCATACGCTCTGCCGATGTCGGGGCGCACATCCTGTCTGTGCGGCTTATACTCGACGTGGTCTGTTATTGCGATTGCATCCAGCCCCTCACGCCACGCCTCTTCAACCCGCACCGTCGGCCAGACCTGCCCATCCGAAAATACCGTGTGCGTATGAAAATCGCACTTCAGCGTCCTGTACCCGGGTATGTCCGGGATCTTCACCTCACGCCTTGCCGCCGCAAGACAATCTCCCACAAGCGAGCAGCTCAGTATCAACATCAGTAAAATTGCAGGTGTTGAAACCAGTGATTTGCTTCGAAAAATGGTCTTCATAATATGGCTCCTCAACTGTTCTCCGTAAAAGTTAATGACCGCCTTTTGTTTTAACCAGGCCGCATGCTGTCTTGCCGCCATATTATACCTCTATCTTGCTGTGAAATCCTCTTGGTTTTTTGCCGGAATGTTTGTATAATAATATCAATGATAAAGGTGGTTATACCCAGCGTAATTGCAGCAGTCCTTGTTAGCTGTCTGGCCCTGGCGGCTCCTGAGCCGGCTATCGTGCCCAAGCCCGGCGACTGGACCCTCGAGGTGCGATTCGAACAGCCCCAGCAGATTGTCCTTCCAGGCGCTGTCCAGCAGCGGTTCTGGTACACAATACTGACCCTCACCAATAAATCGGGCAAGGATGTTGATTTCTACCCCGCCTGTGAGCTGGTAACCGACACCCTTCAGGTTGTCCCAGCCATCAAGGGAACTTCAGCCGTCCTGTTTGAAAAGATAAAGAATCGCCATCAGGGCAGGTACCCTTTCCTCCAGCTTCTCGAAAACGCGGGCAATAAGGCCCTCCAGGGCGAAGACAACGCTATGGATATCGCAGTCATCTGGCCTGATTTCGAACCCAATGCCAAGACCGTAAACATATTCATTTCAGGCCTTAGCAACGAGACCGTCGCCATTGACCATCCCGTCGATAAAGACCAGGACGGCAAGCCCCTCAAAATCTACCTGCGAAAAACCCTCGAACTCAGCTACACCCTTGGCGGCGACCCTGCCTTTCGCTCCGAGCAAAAACTCAAATTCGAATCCAAACGCTGGGTTATGCGTTAATCACTGCCGGATTAATGCCTAAGACAATAGTAGCTATCGTTGGCACTTACCGCAAAGCCGGCGTAACCGATACAGCCGTCGATGAAATACTAAAAGCCGCACAGGCCGCCGGAATTCAAACCTCCAAAATCTACCTTATCGATAAACACATCGAGTTTTGCACCAACTGCCGAACCTGCACCCAGCAGCCAGGCCCTACCAGAGGGGCCTGTCCCCTTAACGACGATATGGCTGAAATACTCGACCGGCTGGACGCCGCCGACGCACTCGTCATCGCGTCGCCCATCAACTTCTTCAATGTTACCGCTGTAACTCGCAAATTCCTCGAACGACTCCTCGTTTATGCCTGCTGGCCCTGGGGCTCCACCATACCTAAGTTCAGAATTACCAAACCAGTAAAAAAGGCCGTCCTTGTAACCTCTTCAGGCGCACCTGCTTTTATCGGAAAAATCTTCTTCAGACCGGCGTTAGGTGCTTTGAAAGCAATAGCACAGTGCCTCGGTGCTAAAGTTATTGCCCGGCTTTATTTCGGTATGGTCGCTCAGCACCCCGATTCCACCTTGAATCCAAAACAACTTACCAGCGCGTATGCCGCGGGATTGAAACTGGCGCAAAGTATTTAGCCCCCGGTTTAACCGGGGATTGGCGGATTTGCCGCCCTTTGCATAAGGTCGTGAACCCAGTCCTCAAAAAACACCGGATATAGATTCAGCTTCTCGCTCGCTAATTGCGCACCGTTCTTGGACAAAAGTGCCCGCAGGTGCTCCTTGTCCTCCGGGAATTGCGCTGCAATTCTTTTCAGATATAACGCGGCAAGCACCTTCAGCCGCTGCTTTTTTACCGCTTCGTTTTGCTCCGCTGCCCGAAAGAACCTCCTCGCAGAATCCACCGTTACGCCCTCTTCCGGGAAATACCGTGCAAACCGCTTGGGCAGTTGCGTCGGCAGAATAAACAGGTCGTCCATTGATGAATCAATCTCATCCGGCTCGTAGTGTATGAACGGGTCGAAGAAAAACACGGCCGGATTATAATCCACCCTCTGGTCGGCAAGATACGGCACAAACACGTCAAGGGATTTGCCCACTTGAAAAAGATTCAGCGGGCCGTCGCCCAAAAGCACCGTGAAGCATAACCTGTTCAGGTCCTTGCGGTTGTACCCTACGATTTTGTTGTATGCCTGCTGCAGTTTTGGCAGCGTAATTTTGCGCACGTCCATTATCAGCAGGCGGGATGATGTCGTCTGCTCCGCCATTGCCTCGATTTCCTCGATACGCTCCTGCCATTGTGTCTGTTTGGGCACAACCTGCTCGTAGAATCTCGTTTTGGTGTCGTAGCGCAGCCGCTCGTAAATGTCGTCGGCCAAAACCCGGTCCAGTGTCAGGATATGAATCCTCGGCCTTCGCTGCTGATAACTTAATACGTCGAATTCGTTGTTCATTTTCTCCTGGATATTTGTTTGACCGCCCCGAATTTCCCTAATCGCCGATGGCCGCCAAATCGCCACGGGTCTATACTATTATCATACTCGATTTGTCCGTAAATTGCAAGCCATTTGACGGTCTCACGGCGCTCGGCAGGCCGGATAATCATCATAAAACCCCCTTGTCGGCTTACAATTCGATTTGACGAAACCGCATATTTTGAGTAATCTTGGTCCTCGCGTTTGGAGGTTTTGGTTGGCATTGTATTTTTAAGGAGAAAAAAATGAGGACCTGGAAATCAATAGTTGCGGTTGGAATTTTAGGACTGATGGTTTGTGCGTTCGGACAAGCTCTCGCCGGGGAGCCGGCTGGTCAAAAAGGAAAGGAGAAAACTATGTCTGTGAAATTACAATGGCTCGGACACGCCAGTTTCAAAATTACCGATGGCAATACCGTCATATATATCGACCCCTGGAAACTCAAAGAGGCCGCGCACGATGCGACGCTCGTGCTGGTCAGCCACAGTCACGGCGACCATTACTCCGCTGATGACATCAACAAGGTCTCGGCCTCGGCAACTAAGCTGATTGCCGCCGGTGATGTCATTCAGCAGGCAGGTAAAGGCCAGGTTTTGAAACCGGGCCAGACAATCGATGTCGGCGGTATCAGGATTACAGGCGTCGCCGCCTATAACCCCGCCAAGCAATTCCATCCCAAAACCAATAACTGGCTTGGCTTCGTCATCGAAATCGCCGGCAAACGTATCTATTACGCAGGCGATACCGACCAGACGCCTGAAATGAACGCCCTCAAGAATATCGACCTTGCACTGCTGCCGGTAGGGGGGACATATACGATGAACGCAGCCGAGGCCGCCGAGGCAACAAAGCAATTCAAACCCAAATGTGCTATACCCTATCACTATGGCGACATCGTCGGCGGCCAATCCGATGCCGATAACTTCAAAAAAGAAGCCGCCTGCCCGGTAACTGTTCTCAAACCCGGAGAATCAACAACAATTGAATAAGGGGTGCCGAATAGTATTTCTTGTATTTCGCTGCCGGTTTTAACGGCGGTTTTGCCCCTTTTTTACTGCAAGCCCTTCGCTGTTATCCAAAAGACAGATTCAGCGACGCTCCCACCGACCGTATATGGTCAGCGGCGAGCTTGTATTCCTCGGCGTCCTTTAAGTGCTCAATCATCAAAGGCGTATCCGGGAATCTGCTCAGTTCCTTAAGGAACGTCTTGTAATCCAATGCGCCCAGACCAGGCCGAATCTCATCCAGGTGCACCAGCGCCTGCGGCTTCATCGTTACATCTTTTGCGTGACAACTGCGTATCATTGGGCCGAGCTTCTCAAAGCACTCGCGAATAACCTGAGTGTTGTTATAATATCGTTGCGGGCTGCAAATCAGATTCGTCGGGTCTAAATGCGCCGCGAATTGCTTTCGGTCAATCGCCTTTATAAGCTCCAGATATGAATCAGCCGAATCCGGATACGCCCACGACATTGCCTCAAGCGTATAATACGTTCGCGTCGGCTTAACACCGTCGATAATCGCTCGCGTCGCTTCGACAATCATATCAAACGTTTCTTTCGTCAGATTATCCCGATGCTCGCCGGCCCAGCTTCTTGGATTGCGCGAGCCCGATACATTCACACAGCAGTTTGCTCCGATTCGCTCCGAAAGCGCAAGCTGCTTCTGGCAGTTTGTAATGGATTCCTTCCGCGTCTTCTCATCAGGGGCTATTGGATTATTGCCCCACGCGCCGACCTCAGCGATAACAATGTCTGCTTTCTTCGCCGCATCTTCGTATGATTTTACGATATCATCCGCCGCCTTCGCCTCTACTGGACAATAAGCTGCTCGATACCCCTGCGTTTTCACCGCTGCCGCCCACTCCTCCGGGTTGTTGAATTTCTCGAAAACGGGACCACCCAGCCGAAGCGGTTTTCCTGCCGTTTGCTTTGCTGCCTGTCCGGCAGAACCACCCAATGCCAGCATGCCTGCCCCAATTGCTGCGTCTTTCAGAAAATCTCTCCTTGATAATTCCTGATTCTGCTTCTTCATACCTCGCGTCTCCTGTAACGTAAACACTGCTCAGACACCGTATTGCCCGGTTCGCGCACAACGAGAGTGCATTTTAACTGCCAGGAACGCTGCCTGCAAACAGAATCCGTCGGGGAAACCCTGATTTGTGGAGTCCGAATGCCTTACTTCTCCCGGGCACAGGCCGCCGTGCTGTATAATTGCTGTTACTGGATAACCTGTGGCAGCTTTGCTGAAAAGCCAAAACAGATTTCGGTCAGTAATCGTAGATAATTATAGACGGGACGGCTGGGGGGAAAACCTGTGGTTCCGTTAAAAGGTCGGGCTGCCTTGTGGCGACCAAACCTCCTACAAAAAGGCAGCCCGACTTAATCTGTGCTTCGGATTTATTCGCCGTAGGCGAATTAAAGGTAGGGTGAAGGTAGTTAGTTTGGGGTCACACCCTTTTTACGTTATGCACTCTCTGACACCGTGGACATTTGACCGCCTCAGCATTGTAGTTTGGCGGTATCTTCAGCGTCAGCCCGCACGCGCACGCCAGGAAGACAAACCCGTTTACCTTTCGCATAATGTCGCCGATTTGCCGCATTTGTTGCTGCTGCCGCTCGCTCTTTGCCTCCGCACTCGCCTGCCTGAGAGCAAGGTCTTCCTTCGTTATCGCCGATGCCGGCATAATGGTCTTGCCCTTGGTTACGCTCTCAAACGCCTCCGAATAATCCTTCAAAGACGCCCCCTGTGCCATACTCCGCAGAATTCGTATTCTTTCGGATATCGGCGGGTGCGTGCTCGTCAGGTCTGACAAGCTCCACTCTCCTTTTTTCTTGAATGGGTTGACGATGAACATCGGCGCGGTTACCTGGTTGGCCGTCGCAAGCTGACCAGCGCGGTCGTTTGCGATTTTCTCCAGCGCGCTTGCAAGCCCTTCTGGATACCGTGTCAGCCGAACTGCCCCGGCGTCAGCCAGATATTCACGCCTTCTCGACAGCGCAAAATACAGCAACTGCGTCATAATCGGCGCCAAAATAGCGGCGAGAATGGCAATCAGTAACATTACCGCCGCCGCCCCTCCCGCCCCTTTACCGCCACCTGAGTACCTCCTCCGAGAGCCGCCCATCGAACCGTAGAACATACTCCGCAAAAAAACCTGCGAAATAAGCGCCACCGACCCTAACATTACCCCCGCCAGCGTCACGAACAGGATATCTCGATGCAGTATGTGGCTCATCTCGTGTGCCACGACACCCTGCAGCTCATCGCGGTTGAGTTTCCCAAGAAGCCCCGCCGTAACCGCAACACAGGCCGATTTGGGGCTGCGACCCGTTGCAAACGCGTTGGGAGCCGGGTCATTGATGATATAGACCTTCGGCATAGGCAATCCCGAGGCGATTGTCATCTCCTCGACGATGTTGAACAACTGCGGGTGGACGTCGTGCGTAACCGGCACCGCGTTGCTTGCTGAAAGCAGAATCTGGTCGCCCGCCGAAAAGCTAATCAGCGTAAGCACCACCCAGATTGCCGCCGCGATAAGCACTCCCCACGTCCCGCCATCCGGCCCCCCGACCGCAATCCCGATGACCACCCCCAGCGCAATCAGACATACCGCCATCGTAATCAGTAGCAGTATGGAATTTCTCTTGTTTACCCTTATTAATTCCCACATCGCGTCGAATTCTTGTTTTTATGTTTAGCCCCCCAATTTATTGGGGGGTGTTGTCTAAAAACTCACCTTCGGCACCTCGCGCTCGGCCGCGCCTGAAACCTCAAAGAAATCCCGCTTGGCAAAACTGAACACCCCCGCGACAATGTTCGACGGGAACATCTGGGTTTTGTTGTTGAAGAACAGCACCTGGTCGTTGTATGCCTGCCGGGAAAAGGCAATCTTGTTCTCCGTGCTCGACAGCTCCTCCTGGACGGCTAAAAAGTTCTGGTTCGCCTTCAGGTCTGGGTAATTCTCAACCACGAGCAAAAACTTGCTGAGCGCATCGCCCAGCGCCCCTTCGGCCTTTGCAACGTCGGCAACGGATTTCGCCCCCATCGCCTGTGAACGCGCGTTTGTAATTGCCTCAAACGTCCCTCGCTCATGCTTCATATACCCCCTTGCGGTTTCAATCAGATTCGGAATCAGGTCGTGACGCCGCTTTAGTTGCACGTCAATCTGCGACCAGGCGTTGTCAACCTGATTGCGCAATCCCACCAGCGAGTTGTAAACGCCGATTACAAAAACGACTATCAAAAACAAAACCACTGCCATCGCCGCCAGAATCATCATAGCCGCACCCATAATCTTTCTCCTTTAATAAGTTGTTTATGTATCCACCCCTGACTTGTTACAGGGCGTTTTTTATTTCTTCCAGTTTCACGCCGAGGGTCGCATCGGCGATTTTGTCAAGTTCGCTCTCCGGCCCGACTAAGTGAAAAACCCGATGTATATGCGAACCGCTCTTGTTTGGCGCCAATTCCAGTGCAGGCGAGGAGCTTTCAAGCTCGTAGAACGGCCCCATCTGCTTTTGACCGCCGCCTAATGGCCCGTCGTTGTAGGAATTCTCCACGTCACCATTGTAGGGGTCTTCCTGCTTTCGCCACATCGAATTGACGTAGTCGGTCGCGCCTTTCGGCTTTGTGTATTGCACTAACGTCAGCACCTTGTTGGTCGCGTCATAACTGCCTAAAATCGGCTTCGCACGTTTCGCCGATAGCCCGATTTTCCCTCGCTGCTTGCCGTCGCCCTTGAAAAAGAGAACGTCATCTTTTACAACAAGTCGGTCCGCAGGAACCTTGCCGAAGTATTCATCGTTTACTTTCGGCCCTAAGGCCTCTTCTGACCCCGCCTCAAACGGAATGACAATGGTGGTCCCCGGTGACGGGCTGAACATGCTCAATATCCATATAGACAACAGTCCCGTCTTTTTCTTCCAGGGTTCTGTCCCCGTATTGGTTATTTTGCTTTGGGCCTCATACGCAACCATTCTTACTGAATCGTCAATCGCTGCGCCGAGTTTTTCAGCCGCTTCTTTTGCATTCAGCAGCCGAACCGTCCGGTCGATTTGAATGTCAAACCTCGTCCCCGACCAGTTGGTCAGTGATGCCTTCCGTCTGAACGTTACCTGGTCGCTTGTCTGAGAAACCAGGTCAAACGGCTCGGTGTCAATGACTGATGGCACCTGCCAGTGCTCGAAATCAAACGGCGCATCCTTCGGAAAGTATATGGCGAACTGCCCTCCCTCAGGCCCTATCCAGAAACGCTCTTCGCCTCCGTATGCGTTAATATGCGGTCTCTTTTCCCCGGTGGCGATGAGCTCCTTGTTTATCCAGCCGAAGCTCAAACCGTTTGGCCCCGATGCCGTGCTCGTCATAACTCGCCCCTGATACGCCGGGACGACGGCCGCTTGTGCACCTCCTGCCTTGTCGGATAATACTATTGTCTGCGTATGTTTTTTCAGAAACTCAATGTCCTCGCCGAATGTTGCCGGCTTGTTTTGCATTTGCGAACATCCTCCAATGAGCAGAAGTACCAAACTTGCCGGCTTTGTCGTCCACGTCTTTTTCATCTTCATATTACTTAAAGCAAAATGGGTTTCAGGTCAACTGTTTTCGGCCTGTTTTAAGACCTGTCGGTCTTAACCATCCTTCCGGCTATGCAGGCGCCAATGCCGAAATAAAATCTTATGAAAAGCCCTCTTGCTTTCTTGTTCGCCACAAGCTAAATTCACAAGTTTATATGCGTCGGTTCTTGCAGCGATTGCCTAAGAAAGGTGACACGGCCTGAGATGCTGATAAAACTAAATATAATTGATGGCAAGTTGGTGGAAAGCCAGGACGGCCCGGGCTCGGTTTCTGTTTATATCGCCCCGGATGAGGCCGAACGCAAATTCCTCGTCGAGCAGTTCAAAATTGACGAGCACACCCTCAACTCATCCCTCGACCCCGATGAGGTCAGTCGCCTTGAGTTTGAGCCGGAGCACATAGCAATGATATTCAAAAGACCCAAGCATTACATCGCCCGCGACAATTTCCTCTTCAAGGTTTTGTCCACGGGCGTCTTTATGTTCAAGGACCGTCTGGTAATAGTGGTTTCCGAGGACCCTCTGCTTTTCGAAGGCAGGCCCTTCACCAGAATACAATCGATTCAGGACGTCTTCCTCCGCCTCATTTACAGGGCCATTGCCCACTTCGTCGAGCACCTCAGGGGCATTAACCAGATTTCTAACGAGCTTGAGCAGCAGATAAACCTTGCGACCGAAAACAGGTATCTGCTCAACCTTTTTACACTTGAAAAGAGTCTGGTTTATTATCTTGATGCGATACACTCGAACAACGCCGTCATCGAGAAGCTGAAAAACAACGCCGCCAAAATTGGTTTGAGCCAGGAGAACGTCGAGTTTCTCGACGATATTCAAATCGAGAACAATCAGTGCCTTCGCCAGACCGAAATCTACTCGCAGGTGCTTGCCAGTCTTATGGATGCCCGCGCCTCGATTATCAGCAATAACCTCAACATTCGCATTAAGGCCCTTACGCTCATAACAATTGGTATTATGCTGCCTACCCTTGTCGTAAGTGTTTTTTCGATGAACGTCGTAATCCCCATTGCTTGGTACAAGCATGCGTTCTGGATAATCACCGGGCTGGCCGTCGCCTCCTCTGCGCTGGTCGGCTTTCTCTGGTGGAAGAGAAAGTGGTAGATTAGATTTGTAGGGTGGGGTTTACCTGCCCTGCCTGCCCCAGCAAGTCGTAGGCCGGGGAGCTTGTCGAAGGGTGCTCTCCGTCAGGAGTCCCAAGGACTGCGGTTAACGAGTTTTGTTGGGAGGGGCCCCGAACATATCCGCTAACAGTTGCTTTATCTTGTTGCCCTCATCGAGTTCGGCCCTCGCTATGATGTTACTCAGCTCCCCCTTGTCAAACCACAACCCGTCCCCCTTCGCGCACCTGTCTATGAGCAGTGTTGGTTTATCGTGGCCAACGATGATTTTCTCCATCTTCTTGTCGCATATCGGGCATTTTCTCTGCTTTTCTCTCGTATGCGGCGCCTTGTGGAACGACCTTATCAGCTCCCTCGATTTCTCTCCGTTGCCTAAAAGCACTTCCAGCTCCCCTGCGTCTAACCAGATACCGTCGCAGCCGGTGCAGTAATCAACCTCCACCTCCGACAACTCCAAGGCAATCATCGCGTTTTTGCACACCGGACAATCCATAACTAATGAATCTTACTGACCACAGTCCTGATGGTCAATTATATTTAGGACGTCTGTTATTTAGCCCCGCCTGCCCCTGTCCCGGCTTGCCGGGGTAGGCAGGGGTGGGCGGGGTTCCGGTCAACATTATGTTTAGCCGTTGTCGGCACGACAACGAAATACTCAGCCCCTCGTAGCGCAGTTTACCTCGCCGTAAGTGTGGCGGGCGGCATTTACCCCCGCACTTCCTCGCACGTCATCATTTGACAAAATCTTCCATTTAAAATACAATTCTTTTCTGATAAACGATACCCGTGGGCCTTGTCCCACTCCCAAGTTACCCTGAGGTATTTGAATAATGGCGTTCGACCCACTATCCTGGGCCATCGGCTACACCCTCAAAAAAGGGCTTGACCGCCTCCTTACCCACGAGTCCCTTGCCTCAAATCTGCAAAAAGCATTCAGGCAATGGGCAAAGAATCTCCCGCCCGACGCCCATATCTACCCCGACTCCGATTTCGCAGTAATTGACCAGAATCCCGACCCTGCCAAACATCCCTCGCTGTGCGCTCTGCGTAATACCCTTCTCGATAATCATATCCCCACCGAATCTCAATGGCTCGATGCGCTCTTGGAACAGTGGCGCTCAGTGCCTAAGGATAACATTGAGGAAAAACAACGGTTTTTTGGATTACCGGAAGAAACGGCCCGAAAACATCTCACCGTTCTCGCCAAAAACCTTGCTGATGAATGCGCAAAATACGACTCGCTTTTCAAAATAGGCACTACTGATGGAATTCGAAATGCAAATACAGGAATTAACGAAATCAAAACCAAACTTGATGAATTCCTCCAGCGGCTTGAACCCGGCATAACCAAGGACACCAAACTTGCCATAGAAAAAATATTCTTAACCATTCTTCAGCAAAAGAATATTCCGCAATGGCAGTGGCCCGAAAAACTTCAGGAGATAACCAAACGACATCAGGAACTTCTGGAGAAATGGAATACTATTCAATCAGGCGACCCGGCGGTTGATAAGTTAAGGGATAAAGCTCGCCTGATGATAGAGCTTGGCGAGTACGACAAGGCCGATCAGCTCTTGCAGAAGGCGGTGGATATCGACCGAAAGGCCATAAAATCCCAACAGAAAAGATTAGACAACCGTAAACTCTCAATGAGCCAATCATTGGCAAGCCGGGCCGACCTTGCCAAAACAAAGCTGGACTACAAAAAAGCAATCGACCTCTACAAAGAGGCCATAGACAGTCTGCCGCACAACGAGCAAACACTGCGGGCGGTGTACATGAATAACCTGGCTTTACTATATTTTACCGTAGCTAATTATAAAGAGGCCGAGCCGCTTTATAAACGGGCGCTGGCGATTGACGAAGCCAGTTTCGGCAAAAACCATCCGAAGGTAGCCATCCGATTAAACAACCTGGCAGCGTTGTATAAGGTGACGAATCGGCTTTCCGAGGCCGAGCCGCTTATGAAACGGTCGCTGGTGATTGATGAAGCCAGTTTCGGCAAAGACCATCCGGAAGTGGCCAGAGATTTAAACAATCTGGCGCAATTGCTTAAGGACACTAATCGGCTAAAAGAGGCCGAGCCGCTGATGAAACGGTCGCTGGTGATTGATGAAGCCAGTTTCGGCAAAGACCATCCGGAAGTGGCCAGAGATTTAAACAACCTGGCGCAATTGTTTCAGGCGACTAACCGGCTAAAAGAGGCCGAGCCGCTGATGAAACGGGGCTTGGAAATAGAAGAAAAATCAAAAGGTAAAAATCATCCACACGTAGCGATACAACTGAACAACCTGGCGCAGTTGTATAAGGATACGAATCGTCTGTCGGAGGCCGAGCCGCTGATGAAGCGGGTGGTAGAGATATTTGAAAAAGCTTTTGGTAAAGATCACCCCAATGTTGCGACGGGATTAAACAACCTGGCGCAGTTGTATCAGGCGACGAATCGGCTTTCCGAGGCCGAGCCGCTGATGAAACGGGTGGTAAAGATATTTGAAAAAGCTTTTGGTAAAGATCACCCCAATGTTGCGGGGGGATTAAACAACCTGGCGCAGTTATATCAGGCGACGAATCGGTTTGCGGAGGCAGAACCGCTGATGAAACGGGTGGTAGAGATATTTGAAAAAGCTTTTGGTAAAGATCACCCCAATGTTGCGACGGGATTAAACAACCTGGCGTTGTTATATCAGGCGACGAATCGGCTGTCGGAGGCCGAGCCGCTTTATAAACAGGCGCTGGCGATTGATGAAGCCAGTTTCGGCAAAGACCATCCGGACGTGGCCATCCGATTAAATAACCTGGCAGCGTTGTATCAGGCGACGAATCGGCTGGCCCAGGCCGAGCCGATGTACAAACGGGCGCTGGCGATTGGTGAAGCCAGTTTCGGCAAAGATCATCCTAACGTGGCCATCCGATTAAACAACCTGGCGGGGTTGTATCAGGCGACGAATCGTCTGGCTAAGGCCGAGCCGATGTACAAACGGGCGCTGGCGATTGATGAAGCCAGTTTCGGCAAAGACCATCCTGACGTGGCCAGAGATTTAAACAACCTGGCGAGGTTGTATCAGGCGATGAATCGTCTGGCTGAGGCCGAGCCGATGATGAAACTGGGGGTAGAGATACTCCTACGGTTCACCTGCCGGACGGGTCATCCGCATCCGCATTTGGAATCTGCAGTCGAAAACTATGCCGGCCTTCTTAGGCAGATGGGACACAGTGAAGATGAAGTCATCGACCGACTGAAACGCCTCGCTCCGGAAATGTTTAAGTAGAGGCAGTAGTAGGCAACAAATCGCAAAGATGAAGCCAAAAAACTCTACGAAAGGGCCGTCAAAATCTTCGAGGACTCTCTCGGCCCCGACCATCCCAGCACTCTGACAGTTCGCCAAAATCTGCAATCCGTAATTTAACCGCCTGCCCCCGCGTCGTATTTTCCGTTTTGCGGAAAATGTTGCGGGGGTCCGCCAAAACATCGAATTGCTTGGCTAACCAAATTTCAAATATCTCATCCCAAAATTGATGCGCAGTTTACCCGCCATTCGTTTGGATGACCGGTAGGGTTTGGTCATTTAGACATTCTAATTTGGAATTTGTTTGTGATTTGTCTTTTTGTGATTTGTAATTTGTTTTGAGATTTCGGATTTGGTGCTTCGGATTTTTAGACGCGCCCTCCGTTTCCCGCCTCCGGCGACTCCTCCTTCTGCTTGGGATTTCGTGCTTGGGTAATTGGAATTTGTTTGAGATTTCGGATTTGGTGCTTCGGATTTTTAGACGCGCCCTCCGTCCTGGGCTGGTGTCTGATTTTGCCCTTGACGCTCTTCCTGTCGGCCGGTAGCGTATATCCCACCGATATGCCGATATATTTACTGTTGAAGGGTATTAAAAATGGTAGTTGATTGCCATACTCACATACGGTGCCTCGGAATGGAGAATCTTGACCTCTCAGAGCACCTCGAGGCCGCCGAAGTGGTCGATAAGTGCATCGTGCTGGCCGCCAGTGGCGAGCATGGTCGAGCCGCCAGTGGCGAGCATGGTCGAGCCGCCGCTGATGGCCCTGCTGACAAGGTCAACGGGCAGTTAAGCGAGTATGTCGCTAAGTACGAGCAGAAAATGGTGGGCTTTGCTTTTATCGACCCCCTCAACGGCGGCGTCAACGTAAGGAATCTCAAATCGACCACCGAGAAGCTGGGCCTAAAGGGCGTCGTTTTATACTGCTCGCAATCTGCTTTTCATCCGGCGCACAGTGAGGCGATGCGGCTTTACGAATCAGCTCAGGAGCTTATGCTGCCCGTCTTTTTCCACAATACCCCGGTCGGCCCGGGCGGTATCCTCGAGTTCGCCCCGCCCTTTTTGCTCGATGAGGTTGCCCGCACGTTTCCAGGCCTCAAAATCATCGTCGGCAATATGGGGTATCCTTTTTACGACCAGACCCTGTGCCTCCTGGCCAAGCACAAGAACGTCTTCGCCGACCTGTCTGTTAAGCCGGGCAATGTCTGGCAGGTGTTCAACGTCGTTGTCGCTGCATACGAGCAGGGCGTGATGGATAAGCTCCTTTTCGGCAGTGCCTTTCCCGCTGCCAGGGCACAGGACTGTATGGAAGCACTTTTGGGATTCAACAAGCTGCTGAGCGGCGCAAATCTGCCAACGGTCCCTCGCGCAAATTTGCAAAGCGTCATCGAACGCGATACGCTAAAACTGCTCGGAATCGAAAAGTAGCCGACGCGAGATGCAGGGGAGGTTATGGCAAGGCAAAGGTGGGGTAGCAAGCTCGGTGTAATACTGGCTGTCGCGGGTAGCGCAATCGGTCTCGGCAATTTCCTCCGCTTCCCCGTCCAGGCCGCAAGAAACGGCGGCGGCGCCTTTATGATTCCCTACTTCGTCGCCCTGTTCCTCCTCGGCCTCCCCCTGATGTGGATTGAGTGGACCATCGGCCGCTTCGGCGGCGGATTTGGCCATTCCACTGCGCCGGGGATGTTTCACACACTTTGGGAGAAAAACAAGTTCATCAAATACTTCGGCGTAATCGGCATCTTCGGTCCCCTCGTCATTTTCATATATTATGTTTATGTTGAGTCGTGGCTGCTTGGTTACAGTTTCTTTGCTTTGGCGGGCAAATACAACGCCTGCACCACTGAGCAGACTATGACCGCGTTTCTTCAGGGCTACCAGGGGCTGGTAAAAAATGAGCTCTTCAACGGTATCGGCACGGCGTATATCTTCTTCCTGATTACATTCGTGCTGAATATCGTGATAGTCTATATGGGCGTAAGCAAGGGCATTGAGAAGACCTGCGAGTATGCCCTGCCTGTGCTTTTCGTTTTTGCGATTGTCCTTATGGTAAGGGTCCTGCTGCTGGGTGCTCCCGACCCCGCCAGGCCCGACTGGAATGTTATCGACGGCCTGGGCTATCTGTGGAATCCTCAATGGTCTGCTTTGAAAGACGCCAAGGTCTGGTTAGCCGCGGCAGGACAGATATTTTTTACGTTAAGCTGTGGTATCGGCGTTATCCTCACCTACGCAAGTTACCTCTCAAAACAGGATGATGTCGCACTGTCGGGCCTTACGGCAGCGGCGACCAACGAGGTGGCTGAAGTAATCCTCGGCGGCAGTATCGTCATTCCCGCTGCCTTCGCCTTCTTCGGTCCCATAGCCATCAGCCAAATCGCCGCAGGCGGCGCATTCAACCTCGGCTTTGTTACTATGCCCTTAGTCCTGCAAAAAATGGCGTTCGGCAACGTCCTCGGCTTTATGTGGTTTATGCTGCTCTTTTTGGCCGGGATCACCTCCTCAATATCACTGGCCCAGCCGGCAGTCGCTTTTCTTGAAGACGAGTTCAACCTCTCAAAAAAGCGGGCAAGTCTCATCCTTGCCGTTGCCACCTTCATTTTGTGTCAGCCCGCTATCTTTCTGCTTGGCAGGGGGGTCGTTGATGAGCTTGATTTCTGGGGCGGCACGTTCTGCTTAGTCGTGTTCGCCACCATTGAAACCATTTTATTCGGATGGGTATTCGGTATGGATAAGGCCTGGACCGAAATACACGTCGGCTCCGATATCACGATACCGCGAATCTACCGCTTCATAATCAAGTTCATTACCCCCGCCTTTTTGCTGCTCATACTCGGCTTCTGGTTTGTTCAGCAGTGGGTGCCTACAATCCTCTTGCGCGGCGTCCCCGCCGAAAACGTCAGATACATTGTTGCGACGCGACTTATGCTGATTGGCGTTTTTGTTATGCTTGCGTTTTTGGTCCACGTTGTATGGCGTCGCCGTGCCGCCGGGAGGTCACAACTATGACCCTTGCCGGCTGGCTCTTTCTTTCTGTTAGTTGGCTTGTGATTCTTGGGCTCTTTACGTTTTCCCTCATCCGCACACTGCGTTCTAAAGAACAAAACAACAGCCGACAGGAAGAAGGTGGTACGCAATAAACCTTTGTCTGGTTCAAAGGCCAGTTGTTTCTTCACTTTTCGACTTCCACGACGCAAAACAAGCCATGGCCGCAACCTAATCCCTGCGGAAGAGAAAGTTCCAGATTACGCAGCACGCAAGCCACCTGCGGCCCCATAACACTGGCCCAAAAATCGACGGCAGGAAATCTGTCGGCATTTCTGTATAACCACGCCAGCATCTTTAACTCATCAGCGATTCCGGCCGGGCTTGATTCTATTATCCTTTTGACCTCCGCATTGTTGGTGCACATCAAGGCATTGAGCATATTCACCACTATCTGCCATTGGTTATAATAATCGTAAATTCGTGACCATCCATCGCGGTTCGTCTCTTTCGCTTCTTCCAGATAATTTATATCAATACTCAAACCGTTTATCTGTCCCCTGTAGTCACGGTCGAACAGCCGATTTACCGCTACTCGAATTTGATGGCTTTGTTTTTTGAAAATGCTTGTGTCCATATGCCGGCCAACAAATATCGAACGGTCCCGCATGGTGACAATTCTGGCTTTTCTTTTCGCAGACTTAGCCGCTGATTCGATAAGCCCGACAAGCTCTGAACCGGTCCAGTATGTGACGTCAAACCATTCAATTTTTTGAGGATTCCATTCCTGCGGCGGCAATAAATAGGCCATCGTATAAGGCAGAGTCGTATGGCAATTTTTACCCCAGTATTTCGGCCATTCGGGAGAGTTTCTGCCAAAAAGGTCAAATACCATATACCCTCTGTCGCTGATATGAGAAAAAATCTGCTGCGCAAGTTGCTCAAGCTCCTCGAACGTCAGGTGTGATTGCGAAGCGTAAGATGAAAAGTATATGTCGTAAGGGTCATCTTTTATGAAAGGGAAACCCTCGGACAAATCTCCCTGGACGAATTCAACCTTCGGCAGGTCTGAGTAATTGTGTTTTCCCTGTTCGACCATGGCTGGTGATATATCGACCCCCTTATAGAGTTCGATGTCATCTTCAGCTATTACAAATTCCTTGTTTACCGTTTTAACAGGGTTGCTTGGAGGAATATGTGTCAATAACTCCACTCCTTCACCGCTGCCGCAACCAAGGTCAACGATACGTATCCTTTTTTTACGCTCTAAAACCCGTTCGATGGCTGGCCGAATGGACAGCTTGATGGAAACATCTTCCCAGTATTTGCGGACATTGTCCTTCTTGCCGAATAATCCGGACTTGTCCACGCCGTAAAATCCGTGCTTTACCGCCGACTCATAAAATTCGGTTCTTGGCATAATCCTTCACCGCCTTTCGGGGCAACACGAAATCAACATTGTGCCGGTTAAGCAGCAACTCAGCAATTCGAGTTTCGCAGGATGAGAGTTATCTATGATTTAAACAGAGATACAGCGGCATGTGCGGCCGCCCAGATTACAGCGGAAATTACTATCAGCACAATTATGTATCTGCGCCAATGTTTAATAGATGCCGGCTCCCCGGTTGCAGTTTGGCCGTCGAGAAATTTTATGTCGAGGAATCTGACGATAATCATAGCGGCGACCGCGCACCAGAAGATTATATCTGAAGCTCGAGTGGAGCCGCTTTCGCCCATGATAATATTGGCGGTGCATATCATCAGTATAAAGTTGCCTAAGAACATCCAGAAAGGTCTTGCCAAAATCGCCAATATTCCACTTTGCTTATCAATTGGCTGGTTAGTTGGGGCAGACCCGCCGCTTGGCGAGGTCTCGCTTTTGGCGGACATAATCCGTCTCCTAAAAAAATCGTTTAACCTGATTTATTTAGGTGGCGGCCCGACCACCCCGATACGCCTATGGGATTAATGTAACCCCACACCCTTTCTGTAAATGAGTATAAAAAAAAACGCTGGTGCGTCAAGCTTTTTTCTAATGATACTTTGGGACGGGAAAGGAATATCTTGCGACCTTGGTCATAATGATTTGACTCCTCTATGTACAATTTTTGAAGACAACTTCTGTAACTTGATTTCTTCTGGCGTAGTCTTCAAGACGTTTCTTTACAATTGTTTCGGGACTCTTAGGCCCCAAGAGAACAAACATGTCTTTCCTGCCCTTCTCTTCGATATCATAAAATCCCTCTTTTACACCAACTATCATCTTCTTAGAGTTGCATGGGATTAGTCCTAAGAGCTTTGTTCGTTTCTCTTCCTGAACCATGAGATGAGGATAACCGGCAGGAGTTTCTATTGGAATTCCAGGTGGAGGCAATACTCTTTCAACAGAGAGATTTCCATCGGATGCATGAGAATTTTGAAGGTCCTGGACTATTCTTTCGAGTACGTTTCTAAGATCTTCATTTTGGGCTTCACTTTGGATTGTTTTCATAGGCGTTTCCTTTCAATCACTCCTGGGGATAGGACCTATGTTATGGATTCGGATGCCATAGGCCTCCAGAAGATCGTATTGAAGTTGCTTAGGATGGCGGCCCGACCACCCTGACATGCCTATGAGGTAGATATAACCTCACACCCTTAACTGTATATTTATCATAGTGAATCGGAGCATGTCAAGGATTTTTTCCCGCCGTCTGTGTTTAAGAACCCCCAATCCCAAACGGCCCCCGACAACGACATTCGAGGGCAGGCGGGATTGGGGGCTAAACATTGTTCAAGCGAGCAAATTCTTTGTGATATTCGAGAGCTGCTTTATCGTAGGCGCGGGCCGCATCGATTTCATCGTCGAACCTGCCTAACCATATCTTTCTTTTTTGATAATAGATTCTGGTCTCCCATTTACGGCGGCCTTTATCGAAACTTACTCCGATGAACCTTGACGAGGTTTTTGATTTGGTTTTTGGCTTGTTATACATATTCTGAGAACGAGTCGCGAGGCGCAGATTAGTCCTTCGATTATCAAGCCCATCTCCATTTTTGTGGTCAACGAGAAGGTCTTTGGGGGCCTGCATAATTTCCCTGTGTAAGCGTAACGTTTTTGTTTTACCGGGGCCTATTTTGACGAACCGAGTGGCATAAAATTTTCTTCCGTTTCCATTTATGGTCCATTTTAAGCTGCCGAATCGATAGTAATCTACGGCGTCTAAAATGGTCCATTCGCCTTCGCCTAAATCGATTCTGCGGAAGGAATAGCCGAACTTGCATTGCCGATAAACCATTACCGGCCAGGTGCAAATACGGTCAATCCAAACGGGGATACCGATTGTCAAGTTAACGTTCATACCTCTCTCCTTTCATTAAATCAAAAATCACCCCGAGAAATTCAAAGAATTTCCGGGACTAAGTCCTCGGAATCTTTTCAAGATTCCAGAGGGAACAGCAAAAAGCAAAATGACATATCAAAGTTCAAAATTGTAAACCCGCCGAAGGCGGGAAAACCTAAACACTTCGCCGCCGTGCCGGCGGCGGCTAAACCACGCCTGCGGCGGGCAAACCCCCGGATAATCCGCCTACGGCGGATAAAATCCGGGGGCTAAATATCTTCAAGGAAGCACCACAAGGTGCCTCTATATATGGCGCGAACTTGCGCGATATTGACGAAAACTAAGGTATTTCCTGATGGTAAAAAGGGGTGCAAAAAGTGCTTAAGTGCTTATAGAGTAAGGATTAAAAAATTTTTTGAAAAAGTGGGTTTCTAAGGGTTTTCGGCTTGCGCGCTTTTGCCCAATCCCGCACCAATTTTTCAAGGATTTGGTCGGCCAATAGCAGAAGGATATATGGGAATATCGTTAGTCCATCGACTCGCGGGGCAGTTGGGGAAATTGGTGCGGGACTTTATACAAGCGCTTTATACAAATGTATAAAACAAGCGCTTTATTTTACCTATATTAACATCTTCATTTTTCTCTTGACTTCTCCTCGCTATATGTTCTAATTTCAACCTGAGTTTTTTACCTGCTTCGTCTATAGCAGGTTGTGTTTAATGAGGAATTGGGTGACAAGGCCACACCTTCTCATCTAATCTTTTGTGTGGCTGGTGTCCGTCCGCGCGATGAGACCTTCAAACCCTTCCGCGGAGAGAGAAAATGTTGGAGGAACGGAGAGATATTGCTCTCGCGAAAAGAAACCTGTTTCTGCGCCTTCTTTACCATTTCTTAAACCAATCGCATATCATCACCCGCACCCAACGGCAATCATTACCTGTTTTCAAACGCGCTTTCCGCGCACACACTAACAATATTTTTGAAGGGGAAGAAAAATGAAGAAAAATCATCACAAATTCTATATGGCGTTTATTGTTGTAACCGTGCATCTCTTGCTGGCCAGCGCCGGTTCATATGCAGATAACATTTATGTGTCATGTTTTGGCTCCGGGAAGATTACGAAATTCTGTTCAGGCGGAAAAAGTTCCACCTTCGCCTCAGGCATGGATGGGCCTGAAGGACTTGCATTCGACAGCAGCGGTAGTCTTTATGTAACATGTTTCTATCTTGAGGAAAGTAGATATCTTGGGGAAGTTAGAAGATTTGATTCGAGTGGAAACGGGTCTGTCTTCGCTTCAGGATTGATCGGCCACCCTAGTGGTCTTGCATTTGACAGCAGCGGCTATCTCTACGTAGCCATGGCGATCTCTGGGGAGATTGAGAAATTCGATTCGAGTGGAAATTGGTCCACTTTTGCCTCAGGTTTGAGCGGCCCTAAAGGGGTTGCGTTTGACAGCAGCGGCTATCTCTATGTGACCAATTCATGGGGAGGAACTATTGAGAAATTCGATTCGAGTGGAAATGGGACCAATTTTGCCTCAGGTTTAGACAGCCCTTGCGGGCTTGCATTTGACAGCAGCGGCTATCTCTACGTGACCAATGAGTTGGGAGGAACTATTGAGAAGTTCGATTCGAGTGGAAATAGTTCCATTTTCGCTTCAGGATTGAACTACCCTTGGGGTCTTGAATTTGACAGCAGCGGTTATCTCTACGTGGCCAATAATGGTGACTCGTCGGTTGTTAAGATCGACCCCAGAGGGAATAAATCCGTCTTTGCTTCTTCTGGTGTGAGCGGTCCTGAAGGTATTGCTATTCAGGTTCCCGATCCGTCCACGCTTTTGCTTCTCGGCCTCGGCGGCCTGCTTTTGCGAAAACGCAGGGCGTAAATCGAATTTAGAATTAAGAATGAAGAATTGTGAATCGGCTGTGGGACGGATTTCATTCCGAACCACAGCCGATTTTTATTTCTTTCTCTGTCCCCAAAACAAAAACAGTGTTAATCCGTGTGAATCCGTGTCTAATAATTCTCCGTGTCCTCAGCGGCCTCAAACCCTGGAAGCCGTTTTGATTTTCAAGCCATATTTTTTTATAATCTCTGTTGCTTCTTTATGAAGTTTACGAATTCGCTGGCCAGAGGTCAGTTTTTTTTCTTTGTCAAAAATTCTTTCCTGAATCTGATGAATTTCCCGCATCGGCTTTGGTTCTTTACGCATCTTCTGTTACCTCCCACGGCGTGCAAATATCTATGGCCTTGTATCCGAGCAGCGTATTGACGCCGGTAACCTCGATTCTTGTTTTGTGTTTTACTAAATGTTTAAAATTCCAGCTTACCAATCCTGATTATATCAGATGTTGCCGCCGCCTCACAAATGATTTTCTGCTATACATTCTCCCGTCTTTTGACGTCCGAGCCCGCCTCCGCTATACTGATAGGATTGGGTTGCTTTCTCGCTCGTTTAAGACGAAGATAGCATTAAAACACAGCATAGAAATGCTTCGTCGGGCAAGCCCGCCACGCTTTTGCTATTTGCCCTCGGCGGCCTGCTTTTGCGAAAACGAAAGGATTAATTTTAAAACAATATTGAACATTCGGCCGCGAGTTACGGGGCAGACGGAACTCGCGGCCTTTTTTCCTTTTTACTTCTGTTCTCTGCCCTCTGTCTACGAACAACGAACGATGAACTACGAACACCTCGCCATTTCCTATCCTCACAATGAAGGTATTGCCAAGCATCGGCCCCGATGTTATCTTAACGGCGGTAAAAACAAATGGAACTGACCTGGCCAATAAGGTTGCGCATTGCGGCGGCGGCGGCAGTGGGTATCGGCTTAATAGGCATATACTCCTGGCCTCTTGTTGCGCCGGCTGACCCGTTCGGCGTCGTCTCCATCGTCAATGGCGAGATAAGCTTCAACGACGCAATGCTGGTAATCGGCCTGGCGTTTGTCGCCGGATTAGTATCCTACTTTTTGGCGTGGCCATACGGCAGGGAAATCGGCATATTGGCCGCACCCGCCGGCCTTGCTGTCTGGGCGGTGCGCAGCGGCGATATGGGGACATTGATGCAGCTCAATACATCAATCGTTCGCCGAGAAGAGTTTTACTCGACGATGTGCTGGGAGCCAATGCTTTGGCTGGGTATTGTGGCCGCGGGTTTCTTAGGCGTGTTTCTCGGCTCGCAAATCATTCACCCTCGACAGGCCGGCGAAGCAGACAAGCCGGACAATCGCAGTTATGGCGTTCTTATCAACGTCGTAGTGGCCGTTATCGGTTCCGCCGTGGTTATACAGTTTTTTATCGGAATCTTTGCTCGCGATTTCAGTATTTGGAATACAACGGCTGGTGCGGCAGTGGCCCAGCCGGCCACCGCCCAGATTGTCTTTGCCGTGCTCGTCTCCTTCGGTCTTGTCGGCTTTGTAGTCAAAAAGGTGCTTAACGTCGATTATTTATGGCCCATTATCGCATCCTGTATGGTAAATCTAATCGCAATAAGCACTTACGGCAAACACGATACAATCGCATATTTTGCCGGACGATGGCCTGCGGTGTTTTTCTCGAATTCGGTCCTGGCCGTGCTGCCGATTCAGATAGTGGCCTTTGGCACGCTCGGCTCAATCGCGGGGTACTGGTTGGCCTTCCGTTACGAATACTGGCGCCAGAACGAGGCCGACGGCGATTAAAAACCCTATTTTGCCTATATACCTACCGGCTTGGCCTTATCTTTTTTTGACCCCTTTTATTCAATCTAACTCTTGCCTATAAAAGCACTTATATGCCAACCGTCCCATAACCGGTCCGCATCAGGAGCGCAAAGCCAAAATTCGTTGTTTTGGGTTCCCAAATTGGCCGAAGAAATACGTGGATTTGCAGGTTGTCTGCGCACTCCGGCGTTGCCGATAACCGCCGGGGGTGAACAGCCGATTTGCTCGCCGCGTAAATATAAGAGGCAGACCAATCTGCAAAAGGAGTTGACAGATGTTAGTTTTAAGCAGACAAAAAGATGAGTCAATTATGATAGGCGACGACGTGGAAATCACGATTGTGGATGTGAGGGGCGACAAGGTTCGACTGGGGATAACGGCGCCGAAGCAAATACCGGTGCATCGCAAAGAGGTTTACGAGGCGATTCAACGGGAGAAGAAAGCGGCCCAAAAGCAGCAATAGGCAAGTAATGGATTTGAGTGCTGACCGGTCTCACAGAGGTTAGGCCGGTTTTTTTATGCGCGGTTTTTGCCTTGAGGGAAATATGAGGGGTTGGTAGAGTAATGTCAAAATAGACGCAGTTTTGTTGCGAAAGGATTTTTTACAAATGAAAGTGTTACTTGTAGGCGGCGGGGGACGAGAGGATGCGATTGCGTGGAAGTTGGCGCAGTCGAAAAAGCTGAGCAAGTTGTATATAGGGCCGGGGAATCCGGGGACGGCGAGGTGGGGTGAGAACGTGGCGATAAAAGCGGAGGACGTGGAGGGGATAGTTAAATTCGCCAAAGAAAAAAAGGTGGAGCTTGTGATAGTGGGGCCTGAGGACCCGCTTGCGGAGGGCGTAGTGGATGCGCTTGAGGCGGCGGGGATAAAGGCGTTTGGGCCGACGAAAGCGGCGGCGCAGTTGGAGGCGGACAAGGCGTTTTCAAAACAGATAATGCGGTCAAGCTCGGTATCGACGGCAGAGGGGCGGGTATTCACCAGGTTTGCGGATGCCAAGGCGTATATAGCGAGCAGGGATGAGGCGGTGGTGATAAAGGCGGCGGGGCTGGCGAAGGGCAAGGGGGTGATAGTTTGCGATGAGCCATCCGACGGGATATTGGCGGCCGAGAAGGTAATGGTGGACAGGATATTCGGCTCGGCTGGGGACAAAATAGTGGTGGAGGACAAGCTGATAGGGGAGGAGGCATCGATTCTGGCATTTGTGGACGGCAGAAGTATATATGTGATGGAGTCGTCGCAGGACCACAAGCCGATAGGGGACGGCGACACGGGGCCGAACACGGGCGGAATGGGGGCGTACAGTCCGGCGCCGATAGTGACGGACGCGATGATGAGCCAGATTGACCGGGAGGTTTTAGTGCCGATTGTGGACTGTATGAATCGCAACGAGACGCCTTACAAGGGGGTGCTGTACGCGGGGATTATGATAACAGCGGGGGGGCCGAGGGTGCTGGAGTTCAACGTTCGGTTCGGGGACCCGGAGACGCAGCCGATTTTGATGCGGCTGAAAAGCGATTTGTTAGAGGTTTGCCTGGCGGTGTGTGAGCAGAAGCTGGACGAGGTGACGTTAGAGTGGGACAGGCGACCTGCGGTGTGCGTGGTGATGGCGTCGGGAGGGTATCCGGGCGGTTACGAGAAGGGTAAGGTTATAACGGGTGTGGACGAGGCGGAGCAATTGGATGATGTTGTTGTGTTCCACGCGGGGACGGCAATGAAGGATGGCTCGTTGGTGACGGCGGGCGGGAGGGTGCTGGGGGTGACGGCGGTGGGGGGGACAATCGCAGAGGCCAAGGCAAGAGCATACGAGGCGGTCGGCAGGATAAGTTTCGAGGGTGCGTATTGTCGGCAGGACATTGCGGACAAGGCGATTACGCCTTCGCGTAAAGCTTCGGCGGACCCCCGCCAAAGAAGTACGGGGGCAGGCAAGAAGGGTCAAAGGTGATTTTGGGCGACGAAAGCTTATGCCGTCGGTTTTGAAACAACGTGGTAAGAAGAGCGGCGGCAGGAGGGCGGCGGGCTGGTTTTTTGAGTTTGTGCTTACCAGCGTCATGCTGTGGATTGTTTTTGCGATGGCCGGCCGAGTGCTGCCGAAGATTGCGCTGAGGCAGATTTCGGAGTTAACGAACACACAGATCGACGTAGGGTCGGTCGATTTCAGATTCGACGGGTCCGTTTCCATCAGGGACCTTGTGGTTCGGCCACACGGAGAGGCGGAATACGACAATTCTATTTTGCGAGCGAAGAAGGTCGGGGTGCGTTTTGGGCTTGGCAGTTTGCTGAAGTTTCGGCCTCGGGTGAAAGAGGTATCCGTTGACGACTTTGTGCTGAGGGCACAATACGATTCGGACAACAGGGAATGGAACCTGTCGGCACTGAAGATACAGATACCGAGAGGCGGGGGTGGACGGCTGCCGTACGTATGGCTTGAGAATGGGATAGTAGAGTATAGCAAAGTGTCAAGCGGTCGAGAGAGGGTAATGGGGAGTTGGCCTGTGTCGGCAGGGATTCGGCCCGGGGGAAAAATTTTGTGGGGGGGGTATAGTTTTGATATTTCGCCCGGGTCGAGCAGACGAAGCTTTGACAAGAGCATATCCGCTTCTTGGCGTCCTGATCTGCGTCAAATCGTGGTTTGGGGGAGGATTTCGTCGAAAGACGTGCCCGGGTTCGAGCGTCCGTGGACGATGGTGCTGGATTCGGTTCTTAATTATGAGCCGAACAAGTCCTGTGTTCTTACGGCGAAGGTGAAAGATTTTAATTGTCCGCCGAGCGAATTTCGGAACGTGTTTGCTTTTGACACGAAGTCGGTGGCGGAGAAGCTGCCCTTTGTTGACGCGCTGCAGAGTTTCTTTAATAAATATAACCCATCCGGAAAGATTGATATCGATTTGCAGGCATCGGGGAATTTAGAACGGGCGAGTGAAAGCACGATAGTCGGCAGGGTTTACTGCAGCGACGTGGCCGTTCGTGACCGGGATTTTGCGTACACAGTTGAGCACATAACGGGACAGATAGAGCTGACAGAAAGAAGCGCGATATTGAAGGGGCTGACCGGACGTCACGGGGAGGTGGAGCTTACTCTTGACGGGTGGGCGGCGGATTTTGGACCGAACTGGAAATATCATTTGCAGGTTACCAGCGACAATATGCTGCTGGACGACGATTTGTATAATGCGATTAACAAGGAGGAGCAGAAGTTCTGGTCGGCGTTTTCGCCGGCGGGGGTGGCGGCGATAAACTTTTCGCGCAGTCGGCTGTCGCCGACGGAGGTGCAGAGCGCTTTGGCTGTTCAGTTACTCGATGTGGAGTGCAAGTACGCGGGGTTCGGCTACCCGCTGAAGAATACGAGAGGTATGTTGTTTTTTGAAGCCGACAACGTTGTGTTTTCAGACGTGGTGTCGGAGTGGGGCGGGCGGAGGATAACGATTAACGGCAAGGCAAACGCCGGCGGCGGCGAGCAGCCGGTATATGATTTTTTGATAAAAGGGGAAAATATACCGCTGGACACGACGTTGGCAGAGGCGTTGCCGGCGGCGCAGAGGGAGTTTTACAATCAGTTCGAGGCGTCGGGACGGTTCGATGCGACGGTAAAGGTTTTCAATTCCGAGGGCGTGGGGACATTCACGGCCGAGATATTTCCGAAGAACAGCTCCATAAAAGCGAAGGCATTGCCCGTAGTTATCAGCGACGTTACGGGCAGGGTTGAATTCAGGCCTGATGTGCTGGATATTGAGAATCTTACTGGGCGATATGGCGAGGGGACGGTGGGGCTTTCGGGACGGGTTTGGCCCGCGGGCAGGGAGAGAGAGCTGGGTTATTGTCTGTCGATGCGAGCCAGGAAGGTTGAGCTGAACGAGGAAATGGTGAGGACGCTGCCGAGGCCTTTGGCGGAACTGGTTGGACAATTGCGGCCTTCGGGCGAGGTGAGTTTGACGGCGGATATGAGCAGGAACGGGGACAGCAACTGCGGCGCCGACCGGCTGATTATAGAATGCTTAGGCAACACGATAGACTGCAATTTGCTGCCGTATCCTCTGCGGGACATTTCCGGCAGGATAGCGATAACACAATCGCAGATTGCACTTGAGGACGTTACGGCGAGAGCGCTGCACACGATTCAGGGGACGCCTGTGGAGTCGGTGATGAAGATGACGGGGAAGGTGGTTATGGGCGAGAGCGGCGCGGGCGGAGGGACGCAAATCACGGCGGGGGACATAAATTTTTCCGGCGAGAACGTTCGGTTCAAGGGGAAGTCTTTAGCGAGAGTGGATACGGGTTTGGGATACGACGCAAAGTCGGGGCAGTGGCTGTCGAGAAATTTTGTTGCGGATTTCTACGACGGGAAAATGATAGGCAAGTTTCAACTGAATAAGTCGGTCGACGGCGGGCTGGATTATCTGCTTGAGGCGAGCGTCGCCGGTGCGGACCTGAAGCAGTTTCTTTCGGACACGGAAAAGGAGAGTCGGCCTGACGAACATTACTCCAGCGGTTCGATAAACGGGTCTCTTAGCGTCGTTGGTTCGATAGTTGACGACAGTATTCGGCTTGGGCGGTGCCGGGTTAAGATAATCGATATGGAGGTTGGGAAGATGTCGCCGTTAGCGAACCTGCTTACGGTGCTGAAGCTGACCGAGCCGAGCGATTACGCCTTCGACCAGATGACGGTGGACGCGTATATTCAGGACAACAGGATGTTTTTCCGGCAGTTTGATTTGTCGGGCAAGTCGCTTGCGTTTGACGGGTCGGGCTGGCTGGATTTGAAGACGGACAATATCAATTTGACACTGACGGCGCGAGGTCGGCGGTTAGCGACGGCAAGTCCCTCGATATTGCAGTCGCTGACGGAGGGGCTTGGCCGGGCGGTGATACGGGTTGAGGTGAAGGGGCAGGCCAGCGACCCGCAGGTTACGACGAAGCCGCTGCCGGTAATCAAGGAGACGCTGGAGATTCTCGGCACGCCGCGAGGGGAGTAAGCTCGGCTGGCGATGCGAATATCCGATTTTTTCCGCTAAAGCGGCATAGTTGGAGGCAGTGTAAGTTCTTATTTGGCAGTGAGATACAGCCGGCGGTCTGACAGGAGGGCAAAATTCTGCAAATTTTTTGAAAAAAGTGGTTGACAAAACCGGCGTCAATGTGGTATTTGTAATAGTTGGAATAGGACAAGTATCGAGACTGAATTATGCAGATTAGAATAGACAATGCTTCTGACAGAGCCGTTTATCAGCAGATAATAGACCAGGTCAAGCGGGACATTGCCTGCGGCAAGGTGATGAAGGAAGAGCGGCTGCCTACGGTAAGACAACTTGCCGGGCAGCTTGCGATAAATCCCAACACGATAGCAAAGGCATATCAGCAATTAGAGCGAGAGGGGATTATCGTTACAAGGCCGGGGACAGGGGCGTTTGTTGCGAACTTGGACAGCAATTTGAGCAACTCGGTAAAGAAGAAGCTTATCTGTGAAGATTTGGAGCGGGCAGTGGTTGACGCGTTTCATATGCAGATTGACAGCCAGACGCTATTGAAATGGTTTGGCGAGGCCATAAAAAAGTTCAATCTGAAATGATTGAAGGGACGCACTATGAGCGAATACGTAATACAAACCGAAAACCTGGTTAAATACTTCGACGGGAGATGCGTTCTGAACGGCATAGACCTGAAGGTGCCGCAGGGGGGCATATATGGCCTGCTGGGTCGCAACGGTGCGGGCAAGACGACGATAATCAGGATTTTGTTGGGTCTTGAGCCGGCGACGCGGGGTAAGACGATGGTATTAGGCGAGTCATCGTGGCAGTTGCCTGTCTCGGTATTAGGGCAAATCGGTTACGTGGCGGAGGGACATAACCTTATTCCTAATTATAATGTGCGTCGGATTGTGGAGCTTTACAGAGGATTATCGGCACAGTGGAATGAGCAGTTCTTCCGCCGGCTTATTGAGACGTTTCATTTGCCGATGGAGCGGAAGGTCAGTCAGCTTTCGCGGGGTATGAAGGCACAACTGAATTTGTCGCTTGCTATGGCGACTGAGCCGAAGCTTTTGATTTTAGACGACCCGACCTTGGGACTGGATACGGTTTCGAGGCGACAATTCTTAGAGCTGGCGATAGACGTTATCAGCCAGAACAACCGAACGATACTTTTTTGTTCTCATATCCTCAGCGACGTGGAGCGCATAGCCGACCGGATAGGGATACTGCGGGCGGGGAAATTGGTTGTAGATTGTGAGCTGGAGGAGCTGAAGAGTCGGGTAAGGAAATTGAGAGTGATTTTTGACGGGGAGCCGCCGAAGGAGTTTCCCATCGCGGAGATAATAGCGGAAAAGAGGCAGGGCAGGGAGGTAATCATAAGCGTGGCGAACTGGAATGAAAACAAACAGAAGATACTTGATATTTTCAGGCCGGCAAGCTGCACCCAGATACCGATGCCCCTCGAAGAGATATTCATCGAATGCACTGCGTCGGGAGCTGAGGAGATGGCCGGTTACGAAAAAGGAGAGCTAATATGTTGACGTTGATAATGCGAGAGATAGAAGACAACCGCGTGTTTTTCATTTCGGCGGTGATTTTTGCGGTCATTTTAAGCTCATTGGTTGTCTGGCAATATTTTGACGAAGGCGATGTTGTATTAAGCCTTGGCACTGTAATTTCAGGCGTTTGGTTTTTTGTTCTTTGCGGGATGGGGGTGGTGCAGATGTACTGGGACAAGACCAGAAAGATATCGGCGTTATTGGCGACACTGGCTGTTACGAGAAATCAGATCTTTATGGCGCGTATTGCAGCAGGAATTCTGGCAGTTTTGGCGAGTTTTTTGCCAGTCATCATAACAATGGCGGTTATGCCAAGTGTGATTGAGTCAACGATACCCATTCGCCGCGAGATGACGCTTGAGATATGGATACCGGTTTTTTTGTTTTGCTTTGCGAGCTACTGCATCGGGTTGCAGGTGGGGTGGACGTCGAACAAGTCGCCGACGCTCGGGGCGCTGGGATTAAGCTTAATTTTGATTCCGATTATCCTGATTAAGGGTTTTGGCTGGGATATTTACGCGATACTGATTTCGTTTATCGCGGCCTGTCTGATACGCGCATGGTTCAAGTTTTCGAGGTCTGCCTTTTAGGAGGCGAACAAATGAATAAGCACAACGGGAAACTGATAAACGTCATAGCGACAGGATTTGTCGTACTGGTATTGTTTTCGCTTGTTTTGTTCTGGGGCAGGTTGTTCTGCTATGGACGGCTTATGGCGATTATGCCTTGGGAATACAAGATGGTAACAATCAGTCCATCGGGATTAGTGCCCGGCGAAGGTTTGCCCCGGCAGCAGAGGCCGGCCCGGGGCGATACGGAGGCGGGTGTTTCAAATGAGCCGAACATTCGATTGTCTGCGGTTTATGCTGATATGAAGGGCGAGAGTGCTATTTTTGAAGCGATAGACATAGGCATCAACCGGCGGCTTTCAGAGGCAAGGAGGCTGCCGTTTCGTGCCAAAGGAGGAATTTACTACTGGTATCAGGACAAGAGCAATTATCTGTATTTTCACGAGCGTAGCGGTTTGCTTGCTTGCAATCGGACGCGCAAGACATTGGCGTTGAAGTCTGTAGCCGAACGGTCGGAGTTTTTTGCCGGCCCCAATGGAGTTTCCGAGACGGCGTCGGCGTCAATAGGGCGGTTCGAGGGACCGATTGTATCTGCAGGATTTTCCATGGACAGAGTGGAGCTTTATGACGGACGGCAGAGACGATTTTATCTTGTTGATTTTGCCAATGGCACTGTAACCAAGGGACTCGAGCTGGCAGCAGGGGACAGCCGGGAGCCCATTGCGATGGGGCTGATTACAAAGGGTATACCTGGAATGGGATTGGTGTGGGTGCCCCCCGGAGTAAAGGATGCCAATGGCGATTGGGAACACCAGAAGTTGTTTTTGCCGGATGATGCTGAGCCGAATGAGGGGCGGGATTACTGGGTATTTTTTGATCGCACAAGGGAACATATACCCGTGCTGGACAAGTCGGGGCGAATATATAATTATGATACAAAGGAGCAGTCGTTAGTGCAGGTCGGGTATTTACCAATGCCACAGTCGTTGTATGCGACACATGGACACAATGAGGTTGCCAATCCGGGGGATGTGCTGGGTTATAATATTCAGCCGGTTTATGCAGTTCGCAGGTCGCCCGGCGAAGGCAAAAAGGCAGGACGTGTTATTGATGTGAAATATCTTGGGATGTGTGTTGGTTCCGTTTCGCGGGAGGGGACGGCGATGACATTGACGGTCTTTGACCCGAATGGGAAGCTTGTTTATCGCGGCGACACCGAAGCGAGCAAGGATGGTGTATCTACTGCCGAGGCCGTGTATTCCAACTCGCCATTGGCGACAACAATTCTTTTTCTTCTTGAGAATCTTCAGCCGGTGGTGTTTGAGGTGGCGTCATATCTGTGTGCGGACTGTTTTGAAGCAGGTGCCGGCCATCGGGCGTTGTTTATTCTGCCGAATTCGTTTGTGGGTATGATTGGCAGACGCGCGAGCGAAATCCTCTTCAGGAAACCGATGCAGGCATTGCTGTTGATGGGGCCGTCTTTGATTTTGTCGGTGTGGCTTGGGCTGAAGGTTAAAAAAGATGCGAAGTTGGTCGGTCTTTCAAACGCGGCAGGCAAATGGTGGACGGCTGGAACAATTGCTTTTGGACTGCCTGCTTATATTACGTATCGACTGACTCGGCACAAGGAAGTTCTCGTTACCTGTCAAAACTGCGGTATGTTGAGACGACCCGATATGGAGAAATGTCATCGCTGCGGCAGCAAATGGGAAATGCCGGAGCTTACGCCGCCTAATTGGCGGATTTGCAATTAACCATAACAACCCCTCAATATAGAGTGGGAGCTTTTGCACAACATAGAAAGGTAAACCACACCCCACTTCAAACTGCACAAGGTTAGCTGCCAAATTGGCATAGGGGGGTTGTTTTTTTTAATATAACTGGCTGTTTCTGCGACAATTAGGAGAAGGTATAATCCGGGCACGCAGTTTGCACACCCCAAAGTTGGGTATTGCATAGAGAAAAGGAAGACGACTATGAAATTCGATAAATTCACGTTGAAGGCGCAGGAGGCATTAGCGACGGCGCAGCAGACGGCGATGGCAAAGTCGAATACAGTGCTGTCGCCGTTGCATTTATTGAGTGCGATTGTCGGGGACGATGAGGGTATCACGTCTGAGATTCTAAAGAAAATCGGCACCAACGTCTCGCGGATTAAGGATATGACGGAAAGCGAACTGCGTCGGCTGCCACAGGGCAAAACAAGCGGACAGATGATGCCGGACCCTGCGTTAAATCAGATTGTGTTAGATGCGCAAAATCGGGCGGATGCGATGGGGGATGAGTATCTGAGCGTCGAGCATCTGCTTTTGTCGCTTGCGTCGGTGGCCAGTGACGCCAGAGAGGTTTTGCGGCTCAATTCGGTAACGCCAGCGCAGATAGAAAAGGCGATGAAGGAGATTCGCGGAGGCGAGAAGATAACCGATGAGAGTCCGGAGGCGAAATACAAGGTGCTGGAGCGATATGGGATTGATTTACTGGAGATGGCGAGGAAGGGCAAGCTCGACCCCGTCATCGGCAGGGACGAGGAGATTCGGCGATGTATGCAGGTCCTGAACCGGCGGACGAAGAACAATCCGGTTTTGATAGGCGAGCCGGGAGTCGGCAAGACGGCGATTGTGGAGGGATTGGCGCAGCGGATAGTAGCGGGGGACGTGCCGGCGGGATTGAAGGACAAGAGGATTATCTCGCTGGATATGGGCGCCTTGATAGCGGGGACGAAGTTTCGGGGCGAATTTGAGGAACGGCTGAAGGCGGTGTTGAAAGAGGTGATTTCGGCGGAGGGGCAAATCATTCTCTTTATTGATGAACTGCACACGGTGGTTGGGGCGGGCAGGGCGGAAGGGTCGGTGGACGCGGGGAATTTGCTGAAGCCATCGCTTGCGCGAGGCGAATTGCGGTGTATCGGCGCAACGACAATTGATGAGTATCGAAAACACGTGGAAAAAGACGCGGCGCTCGAGAGGCGATTTGCGCCGATATTGATAGACCCGCCGAGCGTGGAGGACACGATAACGATTTTGCGTGGATTGAAGAACCGTTACGACACTCATCATGGGGTGCGGATAACGGATTCGGCGCTCGTGGCGGCGGCGACCTTGTCGAACAGATATATTTCGGACCGCTGGCTGCCTGACAAGGCGATAGATTTGATTGACGAGGCGGCGTCGAAGCTGCGCATAGAGAACGATTCGCTGCCTGCGGAGCTGGACGATATTCGCAGGAAGGTCGTCCAGTTACAGGTTGAGCGAGAGGCGCTGAAAAAGGAGACCGATGAAGCGAGCAAAGACCGGCTGAAAAAGGCAGAGAAGCAATTGGCTGAACTGCAGGAGCAGGACGGGAAACTGACAAGCCAGTGGGAGCGGGAAAAGGGCGAGATAAACCACATCAAAGAGCTGAAGCAGAAAATTGACCAGGCACAACTTCAATTTGAAGATGCGCAGCGCAAGGGCGAGCTTGAGACGGCGGCCCGGCTGAAATACGATACGATAACCAATTTGAGGAAAGAGCTTGCGGAAAAGGAGGCCCAGCTTGCCAAAACGGATGGAATGATGGTGCACAACGAAGTGACGGAGGAGCACGTTGCGGATGTGGTGTCGAAGTGGACGGGAGTGCCGGTATCACGGCTGCTTGCGGGTGAGCGCGAGCGGCTGATGAAGATGGAGGAGCATATTCGGCAGCGGGTAGTTGGTCAGGACGAGGCAGTTGGGGCGTTATGCAACGCGGTGAGGCGGAACCGGGCCGGATTAGGCGACCCGCATCGCCCGATAGGGACGTTTCTGTTTTTGGGGCCTACGGGGGTCGGCAAGACGGAGCTTTCGAAGGCGCTTGCGGACTTTTTGTTCAACGACCCGAGCGCAATGATTCGAGTAGATATGAGCGAGTTTATGGAGCCGCATTCCGTGGCCCGGCTGATAGGCGCTCCGCCGGGGTACGTGGGATATGAGGAAGGCGGTCGGCTGACCGAGGCGGTAAGGCGGAAGCCATATTCGGTGATTTTATTGGACGAGGTGGAGAAGGCGCATCCGGACGTATTTAACGTGCTCCTGCAGGTATTTGACGATGCCCGGCTTACGGACGGCAAGGGGCGGACGGTGGACTTCAAGAACGCGGTTATCATTATGACGAGCAACATCGCAAGCGAGCAGATACAGAAGCTGACGGAGGAAAAGGGTGCGGACTGGGAGATTGAGGCGCACGTCAAGGAGGCGCTGAAGCAGGTATTTAAGCCGGAGTTTCTGAACCGCGTTGACGAGGTGATTGTGTTTCATACGCTGAAGGAAGCGGACCTGAAAAGAATCGTGGATATACAGTTGCGGTATCTTAGTGAGCGGCTGAGAGAGCGCAAGATAGAGGTGGAGTTCACCGATGACGCGAGGGGGCTGATTATGGAGGAGGGGTATGACGCGACATTCGGCGCAAGGCCATTGAAGCGTGTGATACAGCAGCGATTGGAGAATCCGCTGGCCGGGGAGCTGTTGGCCGGCAAGTTCAGCGATGGCGACACAATCAGAGTCGGCACCAAGCAGCACCAGTTTACCTTTGAGAAGGCGTAATGTCTTCTGCCGCAGGCCCTAAGGTGGGCCTGTTTGGAGCCAGTTACCACCGAGGGCGGAGAAATCAGCGAGGTTGACGTAGCCGTCTTCGGTGAAATCTGCGCCGCCGCAGACATAGGGGTCGGGGCAGTCGTTCAGCCAGTATGAGCAGAGTGCGGCGAGGTCGTAGATGTCAACGGTGCAATCTCTGACGTCAGGTCCTTGTGGACCTGCGATATCGCCAAGTGGGCAGTTAGCGGTGGTGGTCATACGGATTTGATACGTGCCGCCTTCGGGCTGATAATAATAGTCTTCCATTACCCTGACATAATATCTGCCGGTGGTCGAACAGGACCACTCGATGTATTGGAAGTCCCATGTGCTCAGTTCCACCAGTTCGGTGTGTCCGTTGCGGGCAAAAAGGGTCATAGAAGCCTGGGAAGTCGGCCTGTTCAACTCAAGTGTGTAAGAGCCATCCTTAATTGCGTCGAAGGCATACCAGACCGGCAGGTGCACATCGGCATCGGTTTGCCCTGTGAACCATTGGCCATTCACAAGGAGGATGGGGTTGTTGAGGGTGAGGTCCACGTCTTCGAGGTCTTCAAGCCAGAGGAATACTGGGACGGCGTCCTGAATGGTGAGTGCCTCGAGGTCGAAGACGTTGAAGCCGAACAGGGGTGTGAAGGCCCTGACGAAACCCTGCCAGCCGAGGCCGATGCCTTCGAGGGTGTAGGGGCCTGGAGTGGTGATTACAGTGGAGGCGACGATGGAATGTTCAGGGTCGTCGAGGTCGGTGTATGCCTGGACGAAGATAGGAGCGCCGGTGAAGGCGGGATAGGAGACGATGCCGGAGATTGAGCCGACTTCGCCCATTTTCAGGTGTGTATGGTTTTCTTCGCCGTCGGAATAATACCAGGAGGGGTCGTAAGCTTCGGAATCCAGGGATATGAACCTGCCCGGCAGAAAGTCAGGGATTTCGTACCAGGGGATACGGAACTCGATACCGGGCTGGCCTATGTGTATCTCGCCTTCGCCGGCATATTCCCAATATTGGTAACCGTATGAATCGGACGTCATAATGTATACCCCAAGGTATTCGCTACCAAGGTCGATATAGAACCCGATGCTGTGGAGTGAGTCCTCCTGGTCGGGCGAATAGGAGAGGTAGAGGTAATAGTATTGCAAACCGCTGGAGATAGTTACGGCGTTGTAGTCGTGCAGTATAATCGCGCCGTGGAGGTAATCATCGTCATAAGCCATATACAGGCGTTTGATGTCGGCGTTTTGGACCTCTTGTGAGTTATCGTCGGTGTCCGAGGCGGGGTCATCGAAGATGAGGTTATTGTTGAACCAGACCTCGACGAAGCCATCTTTGTTTTTCTGCCAGGGGTAAACTTCCTGAAGGTAAACCAGACCGGCCGGCTGGGAATTGAGCAGTAGATTCCAGATGAACTGATTCATATCTGGGAGGATGCCGCCGAGGGTAGGGTCGTGGCTAAGTCCGTTTCCCATTGTGTTGGGCAGAGGTGCGTTCCACTGGTCGAGCTGAGGGAGTATGTCGCGGGGGTTGCGGGGCTGGGGGTAACGGGGAGAGGAGCCGAAGACGGGATTTACATCGAGTTGTTTATACTGGGTTTGGGTCGCCGTGCATAGGCCGGACATATTGTATATAGTGCCGTTGTCGGGACCCCAGTATTCGAAGGTCGCGTTTGAGATGGAATTGTGGTCAGGGCTGATGTCGCCGGTGAGTAGAGCGCCGCCCCATTCGCCGGGGACATCGTAATCCATTTCCACCATAATGGTGTTGCCTTCTATGGTTGCATCGGTGACTTCCCAGGGGCTTGGCGCGGAATCGGAGTCGGAGGCGACAAAAGTTCCATCCTCACAGACGGGTAGTGCGACCACATCGTAGTTAAGCTCCAGCAGCCAGGTAGTGGTCGAGCCGGGGTCCGTCATATAATATGTTTTGGTCATATTCCAGGGGTAGTTGCCTATGGTATCATTGAGGATGGAGCTGCGCATTGTGCTGAGTCGATTGATTATGATGTCAGAGCCCTCTTTGTTGTTAGGGTCTATGTAAAGAAAATCGTCATCCTGAGGGTCCTCTTCAGAAGAGATATACGCTACGGCGTCGAGATAATATTGTATTGCGGTGCAAATGTCCTGAGCAGCCTTTGCAAGGAGTGATTTTCCGTTGACATCGGGATAGTTGGGAGTGGGCAGGACCTTCAAAAGGTTGGGATGCGAGATTAGCACGTCGTTGTTTATGTCGATGCTTTGGCCGTAGATTTTTTCGATGAGCATATCGTTTGCATCGATGGCTATGTCGTATGCGGTTTGTCCCTCAAGTTGCGCCTTTATTGCGGTGAGGATTCCCTTGAGCAGGAGGGCTTCGCCGTAGTCTATTTCGAGGTCGTATTCCAGTCCCGGAGAATCAGGGCCAAAGAAGATGCGGGTTTCATCGGGGGTGAGAAAGATTCTAAACCGATTGCCTGGCGAGTCGGTAATTGAGTTTAGTTCGGAGATAATTGTGCCAAGCTCGGGTATGATAGAGGCATTGAGGATGGCACGGATTTGGTTGGCGTCGGGGGCATCAGGCGGGATTTGGTATGCGTCGTGCTGATTAAGGGGCACTTGCAACTGGAGGTCGGGGGGATTTGCCCAGTAGTCACCGGTTAGCTGAACTTGAAAGGTTTTTGCGAGTTCGAGGATGCTGTCGACAGTTCCGTTGTTGTCCCTTATGAGGAGCATAGCGGTTTTGGCAACGGCGTGCAGAAATGCAAGCTCCCTGTCGCCGGCGCAGATTGAATTGTGAATCCCCGCGTCAAAGATTGTATTGGCCTCTCGGACGCCTGATAAGGTGCCGTCGAATAACGCCTGCCGACCCGGCACAATATAGGTGTCGCGGCAATTGGGCTCAGCGGCCGCAACGCCGGCCAAACAAATGACGACCAACACAGTCCCGACCAAAACGTTTTTAGACATTTTTACGTCCTCCTCTTTTATTTTCTGGCGTTCTTCAAATCCACGACATTCAGGTTACTGTCAACACGAATACCTTTGCCAGCGATTTGACTCTCGCCCCGTCGCAGGAAATATGTCCCGTCAACGGTAAAGTTTTGCTTCCGCGTGTCCCACATAACGTGGTTGCTCTCGAGGGTGCTGCCATCGGCGCCGGTAATGGTGACGTGGCCGCGCAGGGTTACCAGAGGCCAGCCGGAATCGACTACGGCCCGCCTGCATCGGACGGCCAGCCGTAAGGCATCGTCATCAAACATCCAGCAGTCGAGATTGTCGATTGTGACTTCGATAGTGTTGCTCAAATCAATATCTACGCCCCAGTGGTCGCGTGCGTTGATTAACCGGCGGAGGATTCCCCCAAGGCGATTTCCGCCGGCGGTTGCCTCTTCGGACAGGACAAGGTTCTTCAAGGCCGCCGGGGCAGCAACCCCCGAGTGCTCGTAGAAGTGCAGTTGCAGGTTTTTGACTTTTATCGTCCTGGCGGCAGCGGTCCTGAAGATACCCAGTGTTGCGTTTTCCGCCTGAAGTGTCCCTACACTGGCTGCGAGACACAAACGATTTGTGTTGGGGTCGTAGCGATAGTAAGTGAGGCCATTGATTTGATTCTCAGGCGGGGACGCGGTGAGCACCTGAGATTGATAACGGCTTAAATATGACTCTACCCCGCTGCGGCGGGCGCAGACAGTTGCCAATGCCGCCACAATGAGCACCCACAGTGCGATGACAGCATATATCCTGGACCTCAGATTTTTCGCACCGGCGAACAAATTGACCACTCTCCTTCAAACTCCGGTTGTCGCCGGGTAATCGGGGGGAGGATAGATACCATCCACCAGTGGTAGGTGATTCATTGCCAATGGCATTGCGTTCTCCCACTCCTTTGGCCGCGTTCTGCCGCGGGGGGAGTGCTATGATTCACCCATCGCTCCCAGCATACGGCGAATAATCTAATTCAGCACCGGGGTGTTTGTCAAGAAATCATTTAATCCGTTTTGGGATGGGAAGGAAAGATTTGAAGTGGGGGGAGCGAAAAAGGCGGATTTAGCGCTTGCTTTGGCGTGAGTAACGGTGTCTAATTCACAGTTCGTTTTGACAATGCGAACCGTTTTTGAGCAAATGACTCTTAGGAGAGGTGCACGAAGATGGCTGATTTGAAGGCATTGGCGGAGGCGGTGATAAAGGGGGACCCGAATGCAGCGGTCGCTATCACAAAGCAGGCGATTGCCGAGAAGGCGCCGGCTGAGAAGATACTCAACGAGGGTTTGATAGCCGGTATGGACGTTATCGGGGAGCGTTTCAAAAATAACGAGGTTTACATACCTGAGGTCCTTATTGCCGCACGTGCGATGAAGATGGCGATGGCGGTTCTGGAGCCGGAGCTGGTCAAGGCGGGTGTGAAACCGGTAGGCAAGTTAGTCATCGGAACGGTGCAGGGCGACCTGCACGATATCGGCAAGAACCTTGTTGCGATGATGATGAAGGGGGCGGGTTTCGAGGTGATTGACCTCGGCGTTGACGTTGCATCGGAGAAATTTATTGAGCGTGCGAAGGCGGCGGGGGCGCAGCTTGTGGGTATGAGCACGCTATTGACGACGACAATGCCGGGTATGGAAAAGACGCTGAAGGCGATTAAGGGCGCCGGGTTGAGGGCGAAGGTGATGATTGGGGGTGCGCCGGTAACGCAGAGTTATGCCGACAAGATAGGCGCTGACGGCTATGCGCCGGACGCGGCGTCGGCGGTGGACCTGGCGAAGCGCCTGATTGCCTGAGTTTTTCAAATTCTGTTTGTTACGCGAGAGAAAGGAAAGCAGCCCCGATAAATCGGGGCTGCTTTTTTGCGCCGGCAATGATAGAATCGATAGTTTATGCGACGGATAAGAAACGAGGAGTTAGCGGAGTTGTTGGTGCAGGTTCGATTTGCCCCGGCGAGGCAGAGACGAAAGCAAATCGACAGGGCTGAGCAGCTTCTTGATATAATCGAGAAGGACAAGGAATATCCTTTTGAGTTTGTTTGTTTCAGGATTACGGGTTTCAGGCCAAAAGGGGATGTGGGGCGTCGGCTTATAAGGGGGGAGGAGCTTGCGGAGGACCTGCGGATTTTTATATGGAAGCTGAGCGGTCAGGTGGCGGCGCCTGCCCGGCAGGAATATGAGGAGGTTTACACTACGAAGCAGCTTGCTATGAAGATGCGAGTTTCGACCAAGACCATCGACAGGTGGAGAAAGAGAGGTCTTAGGGTTCGCAAATACGTTTTTGAGGACGGGAGGAAACGGCTGGGTTTTTTGCAGTCGGCGGTGGACAGGTTTCTTGGTGAAAACAGGGGGTTGGCAGAGAGGGCGGGGTGTTTTACGAGATTGTCGGCGGAACAGAAGCGGGAGGTAATAGAACGTGCCCGTGCTTTGAGCAGTCAAACTGAGATGAGCCGGCGGCAGATAATACGCAAGATTGCAGCGGAGACGGGCAGGGGGCAGGAGACGATTCGATGCGTTTTGTTGAACTATGAGAAGGCGCATCCCGGCCCCGGCGTGCGAGGATTGCGGCAGGGGGTGGGACAACTGAATCCTGCAGAGGCGGCGGAAGTGGACCGGCTGCACAAGCAAAGGACCGGTATAAAGGAGCTGATGAGCCGGTTCGGCAGAAGTAGAAGCTCGATATACAGGATATTGAAGCAGCGAAGGGCACAGGCGTTGCTGGCGAGGAGAATTGAATTTGTTCAAAGCGAGGAGTTTGCCGGGCCGGGCGCGAAGGAGAGGATTTTAGGCAGCCGGCCTGACTCCGGCGCCCTGGGATTGAAACAGGCGGAGTCAGGGAGGACGCCTGAGCTGAGGGGTCATTCTCTGGGTGAGTATCTTGAGGGGCTTAAAGGTGCGCCGGTGCTGAACAGGCAGGAGGAGATGGACCTGTTTCGGAGATATAACTATTTGAAATATCGCGCCTGCCTTGTCAGGGAGCAAATCAAGGTAAGCGGTATCCCCAGCTCGCGGCTGGATGAGATTGAAATGTTTCTTGCCGAGGCGGAGGCGGTGAAAAAGACGATAATTGAGGCAAATCTGCGGCTGGTCGTCGGCATCGCCAGCAGACACACCATAACCGGTGCGAACATTGGAGACCTGGTCAGCGAGGGCAACGTTTCACTGATGCGGGCGGTGGAGAAGTTCGACTATACAAAAGGGTTCCGGTTTTCGACTTATGCGAGCTGGGCAATCAGCAAGGATTTTGCCCGCCGGATACCCGGTCAAAGGGCCAGGGCCGACAGGGAGACGCAGGCGCCAGGCGAGCTTCAGGAGGAAGCGAAGACAGGGCCGACGGACGTCGCGGCTGTGGAAAGGGCGAGGCACAACCTTATTCAAATGATAAAGGATAATCTCGAACAGCGAGAGCAATACATCATTATAAACCATTTCGGGCTTGAGGGGACGTTGGTCAAAAAGAACAAAAAGACACTGAAGCAAATCGGGGATGATTTGGGCTTGAGCAAGGAGAGGGTTCGGCAAATCGAGCTTGTGGCGCTGCAGAAACTGAAGCAGTCGCTCAGCCCGGAGCAGTTTGATTTACTGATGGGCTGACGCGTCGGCATGCAATTGGCACATTTTGGGACATGGCGGATACTGCGTGTTGAGGTTTAAGCGTTTTCGATAGTGTTGTAACGTTCTGGCTGGCAAGGAGTTACGTTTGCTGGCCTTTTTTTTTATATACCTTCGCGACTATTTAATTCTTGAGACAATCAATGATTTATGATAATCTTCTGGTAAGGAAGAAGTAGAAGCTAATGGTTGGTTGTGCTTGCTATTGTTGTTATCACGCGCCTTTAATGCCACGGGTTGTTTCCTGATTAGAAAGGATTTTTGGGAGGATACAGTGATGAAGTCGAAAAGAGGGTTTGTTGAGAGTGTTGTTGTGTGCGCACTTCTTTGTTCAATCATTCCACTTTATGCAGCGCGGGCAGTTGAGCTTTGCGGGCGATGGGACTCAATAGACGTGCTCGGCGGGGAATACCGGATAAACAGCAACGTATGGGGCGGCGGCCCCGGCGTAGGAGAGCAGTGTCTTGAGGCATATCCGGATTCAACATACTTTGCTGTGTACCATTCAACACACAATGACAGCGGGGTGTGCTCTTATCCTTTTATTCTCAGGGGCTGCCACTGGGGCTCGTGCACCTCCGACAGTGGTATGCCGATAATGGTCAATAACGTTATTAGTGCGCCCTTTAGCTGGAGCGTTGACCCGAATGGAGCAGGGGGGACGTGGAACGCGGCTTATGAATCGTGGTTCAGCGTTGCCGGCGGCACTGCTCCCGACGCGGCCGAATTGATGATTTGGATAAACTATAATGGCGGTGCGGGGCCTGCCGGCTCTTACCAGGGAACTGTGTTCATCGGGGGCCACTGGTGGGATGTTTATTTCGCGGACTGGTCGGGTTCAGCAGGGTGGTTCTACATCGCTTATAAAATAACCAGCCCCGCTGATAACGTTGACCTTGACCTCAGAGACTTTATGGATGACGCCATTTCCCGCGGTTTTTTAGACCCGTCGTGGTACTTGGATGCTATGGAGGCAGGTTTTGAGATATGGCGGGATGGTGAAGGTCTGACGAGTAATTCGTTTTCGGCCTCAATTATCGGCATCGATAATGACCCGCCAAGTGTTTCTATCACCTCACCATCAGACGGCGCCACGTTTAATTACGGAGATACTATCGTCATCGAGGCCGATGCGTATGATGGCGATGGTAGTGTGACGAAAGTGGAGTTTTATCAGGGTTCTACAAAACTGGGTGAAGATACGAGTTCGCCTTATTCTTACACCTGGCACTATGTGCTGCCCGGCTACTATACGTTGACGGCCAGGGCGACTGACAATAACAACGCTACAACTATTTCATCACCAGTCAATATCACAGTGACCGGCGGCGAGGGCAGTGGTGCGGTCCTTCGTGAATGGTGGACCGGCATCTCCGGGACTGCGGTCAGCGACCTGACCTCATCTGCGAATTATCCCCACAATCCGACCGATAAGGGGCTGCTTACGAACCTGGAAGGGCCGACAAACTGGGGCGATAGCTACGGGACCCGTATTCGCGGGTATCTGCATCCTCTGACTACCGGCACCTACACCTTCTGGATTGCCAGCGACGACAACGGTGAATTATGGTTGAGCACAGACGACAGTCCGGCAAATGCTGCACGGATTGCGTATGTTCCCGATTGGACGGACTCGCGCGAATGGAACAAGGACCCCAATCAGCAGTCGTCGCCGATTTCGCTGACGGCCGGTCAGAAGTACTACATAGAGGTATTACAAAAAGAGGGCAGCGGCGGCGACAACGTCGCAGTGGCCTGGCAGGGGCCGGGGCTGAGCCAGCAGGTAATCAACGGAGCGTATCTATCCCCCTGTTGCCTTGATTTCAGAGTCTTCGCCGGTTTTGGTGACCGGTGGGGCCGGTCTGACTGCGATGCAACGAATGACTGGTGCGATGGTTTTGACTCTAACCACGATGGTTCTATTTTGCTCGATGACCTGCAGGTGTTTGTTGATAGCTGGCTGGTCGGTATCGAGTAGTACGGCGACCATAATGTTGTAATCCTTTGGCCGGCAAGCAGTTACGTTTGCCGGCCTTTTTTTATTTGCCCTCGCGACCATTTAATTCTTGAGAAAATCAATGATTTATGATAACCTTTAGTAAGCGAAGAAGTAGAAAACACTGGTAAGGGCGCCTGCAATGCTGTCTTTACACCCCCTTTTGTGCCCTCGGATAACTCTTTACGGGGAAGGATTTTTGGGTGGTTACAGTGATGAAGTCGAAGAGAGGATTTGTTGAAGCTGTTATTGTGAGCGCATTTCTCTGTTTAGCCCTGCCGGTTAACGCGGCTGATTTGACGATTTCCGTTAATGCGGCATCGCCTGTTCGCACGATTCCGGAGACGATATACGGCGGGAGTATGTACGCCTGGTGGAGCTTCGAGAATGGATACAATACCACCTACAACAACCTGATGTTGGCCAGTGGCCAGAAAATCATTCGCTGGCCCGGCGGCTCCTGGGGCGATGCATATCTTTGGAGCGATATGGAAGGCCCCAATGGCGCAAACACCTGGATAATCAACTACTACGAGGAGCTTTATATGCTCAGCATCCTGGGCGCGAGGATGCAGCCGATAGTAAATTTCCCGGGCTACTGGTACAACACGGACCACAGCTTGGAGGATGCAATCGACGCGGCCGTCGCGTGGGTAACGGACCAAAACGGCAGAACTCCTGCTGCGCAATACTGCGAAATCGGCAATGAAGTAGGCGGCTGCTGGGAGGCGGGGTGGTTCCCGGGCATAAACGGAACTTATTACGGTGACCAGTTTGCTGATTTTTACCTCGCTATGAAGGCCGTCAATCCAAATATTAAAATCGGCGCTGTTGCTGAGCCCACCAATAGGTATGGAGCAGGCGGCTCATGCGATTATGTTGGGTATTGGGACCATGATTTGCTCCTCGCTGCACAGGCAAAAGGAGTTGTGCCTGATTTCTTTATTATCCACCAGTATCCCGGCTCAGGCACGGGTTCGTCATATAATCCAACCCTTCTAAGCACCGATGTCAATATGATTGCAGCATATACCTCAAATATGAACACCATCATATCAAACACCCTCGGCCCGGGGTATGTCGGACAGATAAAATACTATATGACGGAATGGAATGCCGGAGGGATAGAAGACGTTTATGAGAGATGGCGGCTGTATTCAGGCGCTATGTTTGTGGCGGAGTATCTGATGGAAATAGCAAGGAACGGCTGGGAAGGGTCCAACTTGTTCGGCGACGTTTTCTATCACGGGTCAGGTTGGTCCTATCCGGAATTTTACGTCTTCCCGGACTGGTACGTGCACCCCTTCTTCATTAACAAGTTCGGCAGGGATATGGTTACGGCGTCCAGCTCCAATTCACTTGTGAGGGCATACGCAAGCACGGATGCCAATGACGACCTGACGCTGTTTATTGTCAATAATTCCCCTGCTACGAATTTAACGGCTGAGGTCAACGTATCGGGCTTTTCTGCCGGCTCCGCCGGAAAACGCTGGATAATGGAGCCGGCGGGAGACGTGCCGCCCGGCGGGACCGTCCAGGACGTAAACGACATAAAGATAAACGGCGTATTTCACCCTGAGCCGACCACCGTGAATTCATTGGCCCATCAAATATTCAGGTCCGGCGGCAGCTTCACGATTAGTCTTCCAAAGAGCTGTATGTTGTTCCTGAAAGTGCCGACTGGGACGCCTGATACAACGGCCCCTTCGACGCCGACGGGGCTGGCTGCAACGGGCGGCGTTAAACAGATTTCGCTTGACTGGAACGACAATAATGAGAGCGACCTGGCCGGCTACAACGTGTATCGTTCTACAACTTCAGGCGGCGGCTACGCTCAGGAGAATGTTTCACTTTTGAGCAGTTCGAATTACACTGATACCAATGTCGTTGTAGGCACGGCCTATTACTACGTCGTTACGGCTGTAGATACTTCCGTGAATGAATCCAATGCTACGAGCGAAGTTTCAGCTATGCCCATCGGCTGCACGGTCGTTTACACCTTTGCGGATATAAACCAGGCAGACACCAATTACAACGCTTACGCCTGCGACGTGGACCAGTTCCCGTTTAACGGAGATTCCGAGAACAGGAACACAATGGTTGAGGCCACCGACCAGCAGTATGTTAATATTTCCGCCAACGATACGGCGGAATGGGCCCCTGTTAACCCAGGCGCAGGCGATGAGACGTTCCTCTGGATTGAAATGAAGATTTATGACCCCCCAAGCACAATCAGCAGGATTGACCTGACCTTTAACGGGTACACAAGCGGTGGAATTCCTGTGGACCACAACATATATGTTATGAAAGCGGGCACTGATTGGAAGCTGAATACTTCCTGGGTGCAGGTCGGCGCCGGGCAGGGTATTACGCCGGGCGTGTTTACTACGATGACCCGCTCCATTACATCGAACTTCAGCACTTACATCAATGGGACGGGCAAGATAATCTGGGGGGTGTATGAAAACTCATCTCCACAGGTTATGCACATTAACTATGTGGAGATGGCTGTCAGCAGCACGAACGGTCTGCCGGTAGTATCCATCACCTCACCTTTAGACGGTGCAACGTTTAATTACGGAGAAACTATCATCATTGAGGCCAATGCATCTGACAGCGACGGGATTATAAGCAAGGTGGCGTTCTATGTAGGTTCGACAAAGCTGGTCGAAGACACAACATCGCCTTATTCTTATGACTGGAGCGGCGCGATTCCCGATTATTATGTCCTGACCGCCAAGGCGTTTGATAACAATAACGCTTCAAAGGTCTCATCGCCCGTGAATATCGCGGTGACGGTCGGCCTGGGCGCCGGCGCGATTCTGCGAGAATGGTGGATGGGCATTTCCGGGCCGCTGGTGGAGAATCTGACGTCGGACGTGAATTATCCCGACCATCCGAGCGGCAGGGGGCTGATTGCGAGCTTGGAAGGGCCGACGGACTGGGGCGATAACTACGGGACGAGGATACGAGGGTATCTGTATCCGGTGGTCGATGGCAACTACACCTTCTGGATTGCCAGCGACGCCACCAGTGAATTGTGGCTCAGTACCAGCGAGGACCCGTGCGGCGCCAGTCTGATTGCCTATGTGCCGGACTACCAAATCACGCTGCCGCGTCAGTGGGACAAGTTCCCTGAGCAGCAGTCATCGCCGATTTCGCTTGTTGGCGGCGGGAAGTATTATATCGAGGCATTGCACAAGGAATTTATCAACACTGACAACATTGCGGTGGCCTGGCAGGGGCCTGGTATGAGCCAGCGTGTGATAGATGGAATGTATCTGTCTCCGTGCTGTCTTGATTTGGGGATTTTTGCTGATTTTGCCGCCGAGTGGGGCCGGACCGGCTGCGCTGTGGGAAATGGCTGGTGCAGCGGCGCCGACTTTAACCGTGACGGCGTTGTTCTGTTCGAGGACCTTAAGGCGTTTGTTGAGAGCTGGCTGGTCGGTATCGAGTAGCACAGCAGCCATATTGTTGTAATCCTTTGGCCGGCAAGCAGTTACGTTTGCCGGCCTTTTTCTATTTGTCCTCGCTGCCATTTAATTCTTGAAAAAATCAATGATTTATGATAACCTTTAGTAAGCGAAGAAGTAGAAAACAATGATTAAGGGCACTTATGATGGCTGTAACCATACTCCGCTTTGTGCCTCTGGTTAGCTTATTGTCGGGAAGGATTTGTTGGAGGTTACAGTGATGAGGTCGAAGATAAGGTTTATTGAAGCCGTTATATTCACACTTCTTTGTTTAACCACGCCGCTGAATGCCTTCATTCTCCCTTTACATACCGACGGCAATCAAATCAAGGACTCCGACGGTAATGTTGTTGTTCTAAGGGGCGTTTCCCTGATTGATTTAGGTTTTCTTGAGGCGTGGGAAGGCGGCGCAATCGAAATGATTGACCGGCTGACGAATAAGCTCAATTCCGAGGGAAATTCGCCGGGCTGGTACACAAGAGTGGTCAGAATTCCTATTGTTCCGGCTGACGCGGCGCCCTCCTGGCCATATCGATTCAATCCCGGTAATGATGATTTCTATAACGACCTTCTTAGACCGCTTGTTGATTACTGCAGAACAAAGGACCTTTATGCAATCATCGACTGGCACTATGTCGCACCTACTTACGACCACAATGAAACGACAAGCCAGTTTTGGCAGTATATGGCGCCGAGATTTGCCGACGACGACCATGTTATTTTTGAGCTTTTCAATGAGCCGAATAATCCCGGAGCTACGGATACAGAGTGCTGGCTTAGTGTCAGGACAAATATGCAACACTGGCTTGATATTGTGCGCAGTTATGCACCTGATAATCTTGTCCTTGTGGCCGGGGCATTCTACTCTCAGATTATTGGACCGGCGGCTACCTATCCGCTTACGGGGGATGCTAACGTCGCAATTGTATCTCACATCTATCCCGGCCACTGGTATAGTGACTCTCAGTGGTGGTACACGAATCATATTAATACTTGTCTCACCCGCTATCCCGTTTTTATGAGCGAATGGGGATTCACGACCACGACAGAGTCGCTGCTTAACGGCTCGATTACACACTATGGCCAGCCGCTTATGGATTTTCGTGAGGCGCGTAAAATCGGCAACACCGCCTGGGTTGCCAGCTATGACTGGGGCCCTCCGATGTTTTATACGGATTGGACGCTTCGCGTCGGGGAAGGCGAAATGGGCGGTTTTACAAAGGATAAGCTTTACGAAAAGAGGCATAGCGACCAGCCCGGCGGCCCCGGAGACATAACACCTCCGTCGGTGCCCGCTGGTGTGTCGGCAACGCCCGGTTTTGCAACGGTTTTAGTTGACTGGAACAACAATACTGAAGGCGACCTGGCCGGCTACAACGTGTATCGTTCGACGACTTCAGGCGGCGGCTACAGCAAGCAGAACAGCTATTTTTTAAGCAATTCAAATTACACCGACGTCAACGTCTTTGTAGGCACGCCCTATTACTACGTCGTTACGGCGATAGATACCAACTTTAATGAATCCAACAAATCGAGCGAGGTTTCAGCTACGCCCCTCGGCAGCACAATCGTTTACAACTTTGTGGACATAAACCAGGCAAACACTAATTACAACGCTTATGCCTGCGACGTGGACCAGTTCCCATTTAACGGAGATTCCACGAACAGGAACACAATGGTCGAGGCCAACGACCAGGAGTATGTCAAAATTTCCGCCAACGATACGGCGGAATGGACCCCTGTTAATCCCGGCTCAGGCGATATGACGTTCCTCTGGATTGAAATGAAGATTGATGAGTCACCGAGCAAACTCACCAGGATTGACCTGACCTTTAACGGTTACACAACCGGTGGAACATCTCCTGTGCCCCACAGAATATATGTTATGAAAGCGGGCACTGATTGGAAGCTGAATACTTCCTGGGTGCAGGTCGGCGCCGACCAGGGTATTACACCGGGCGTGTTTACTACGATGACCCGCTTTATTAGATCAAACTTTAGCACTTACATCGACGGGACCGGGAAAATAATCTGGGGGGTGTATGAAACCACGTCTTCACAGGTTATGCACGTTAACTATTTGGAGATGGCGGTTAGCAGCACAAACTACCCGCCGACGGTTTCCATTACCTCGCCTGCAAGCGGCGCCACGTTTAATTACGGAGAAACTGTCATCATCGAGGCCAACGCATCCGACAGCGACGGCGGCATAAGCAAAGTGGCGTTCTATAAAGGTTCGACAAAGCTGGGTGAAGACACGACTTCGCCTTATTCTTATGACTGGAGCGGCGCGCTTCCCGATTATTATGTCCTGACCGCCAAGGCGTATGATAACAATAACGCTTCAAAGGTCTCATCACCCGTGAATATATCGGTGATGGGCGGCCTGGGCGCCGGCGCTATTCTGCGAGAATGGTGGATGGGCATTTCCGGGCCGCTGGTGGAGAATCTGACGTCGGACGTGAATTATCCCGACCATCCGAGCGGCAGGGGGCTGATTGCGAGCTTGGAAGGGCCGACGGACTGGGGCGATAACTACGGGACGAGGATACGAGGGTATCTGTATCCGGTGGTCGATGGCAACTACACCTTCTGGATTGCCAGCGACGCCACCAGTGAATTGTGGCTCAGTACCAGCGAGGACCCGTGCGGCGCCAGTCTGATTGCCTATGTGCCGGACTACCAAATCACGCTGCCGCGTCAGTGGGACAAGTTCCCTGAGCAGCAGTCATCGCCGATTTCGCTTGTTGGCGGCGGGAAGTATTATATCGAGGCATTGCACAAGGAATTTATCAACACTGACAACATTGCGGTGGCCTGGCAGGGGCCTGGTATGAGCCAGCGTGTGATAGATGGAATGTATCTGTCTCCGTGCTGTCTTGATTTGGGGATTTTTGCTGATTTTGCCGCCGAGTGGGGCCGGACCGGCTGCGCTGTGGGAAATGGCTGGTGCAGCGGCGCCGACTTTAACCGTGACGGCGTTGTTCTGTTCGAGGACCTTAAGGCGTTTGTTGAGAGCTGGCTGGTCGGTATCGAGTAGCACGGCGACCATATTGTTGTAATCCTTTGGCCGGCAAGCAGTTACGTTTGCCGGCCTTTTTCTATTTGTCCTCGCTGCCATTTAATTCTTGAAAAAATCAATGATTTATGATAACCTTGTAGTAAGCGAAGAAGTAGAAGCTAATGGTTATTGTGGCTGTTATTGCTGTTATCACGCGCCTTTTGTGCCACGGATTGTTTCCTGATGGGAAGGGATTTTTGGGAGGTTACAGGGACGAACTCGAAGGCGAATATAAGATTTTTCGACGGCAGTGTTCACGCCAGTTTTGTTAAAGCCGCTGTCGTGTGTATGATTCTTTATTCAATCATACCACTTTATGCTGCGCGGGCAGTTCAGCTTTGTGGCGGGAGCTCAATGTCGGTTATGGAAGGACAGTACAATGTGATGAACAACATCTGGGGTTCATGCTCAGGCGTAGGGGAGCAGTGCATCGAGGCGGACCCGTGTTCAACATATTTTCAGGTAACTTACTCAACTCATACCGGTGGCTGCGTAGCTTCTTACCCGGCGGTTTACAAGGGATGCCACTGGGGCTGGCGCACCGACGACAGCAACCTGCCGGCGAGGGTAAGGACCCTCATCACTGCTCCCTTCAGTTGGAGTGTTAATACAGGCGGTGCTACAGGAACCTGGAACGTTGCTATGGACGTCTGGTTCAGTACAAACGGCAACTGCGGTGCTTACGGCGCCGAACTGATGATTTGGCTCCGCGCCAATGGCGGCGCCTGGCCTGCCGGCTCGTATGTTGGAACTATTTCCGTTGGGGGCGCCAGTTGGGATGTTTATTTCGCGGACTGGACGAGTTGGCACTACATTGCTTATAAGAAGGTCAACCCCGCCGATAACGTCAGTCTCGACCTCAAGGCATTCATCGATGACGCGGTAAGCCGAGGGTACGTGAGCCATTTGTGGTATCTGGAGGCAATTGAAGCCGGTTTTGAGATATGGTCGTATGGCACAGGCCTGACGACTAATTCATTTTCGACCTACGTTACCGCCGGCCCCGACAACAACGCACCTGCCGTTTCAATCACCTCACCGGAAAGTGGCGATAAATTTGCTGCGGATTCAAATATCACCATCGATGCAAATGCGTCCGATACCGACGGCACCGTGACCAAAGTGGAGTTTTACCAGGGTTCCATAAAACTGGGTGAAGATGTGAGCCCGCCTTATTCTTACACGTGGAATAATGTGCCCACCGGCTACTATAGATTAACCGCCAACGCGACTGATGATGACGGCGACACTACCACTTCATCAGCAGTCAATATACAGGTGATTGGCGGCACCGGTGCTATATTGCGCGAATGGTGGACAGGAATACCGGGAACCGCGGTCAGCGACCTGACCTCAAATGCGAATTATTCCGAAAAGCCGAGCGGCAGGGAGCTTATTACAAAATTGGAAGGGCCGACAAACTGGGCGGATAACTACGGCACCCGGATTCGTGGGTATCTGTATCCCGCGGCCGACGGCAACTACACGTTCTGGATTGCCAGCGACGCCAACAGCGAGCTATGGTTGAGCACAGACGACAATCCGGCAAATGAGACGAAGATTGCGTATGTGACTGGCTCGACGAACTCGCGGGAGTGGACGAAGTACCCCGGGCAGCAATCGGCGCCGATTTCGCTGGTAGGCGGCGGGAAGTATTACATTGACATATTGCACAAGGCAGGCGTCGGCAACGACAATGTCACGGTGGCCTGGGGGAATCCAAACGAACAGGTGGTGATAGACGGGGTGTACCTGTCGCCTTGTTGTCTTGACTTCAGGGACTTCGCCCGTTTAGCCGCCAAGTGGCGTCTGACTAACTGTAATGCGGGAAATTCCTGGTGCAGCGGCGCTGATTTCAACCGCAACGGCTCTGTTTTGTTCGATGACGTGAAGTTATTTGTTGAAAGCTGGCTCGACGGCGTTGAGTAGCCGAATGTTGCCTGGCTGATTATTCTTTTTTTGAAGGGCATTGCTCATAAGGGATTACTCGGCGATATAGAAAGCGGTTTGATTTTTTGGAGGTTAGGGTGATAAAGACGAAAACGGACAACGCCATTAACGTTGCTGTCGTGTGTATGATTTTTTGTTCAATCATCCCACTTTATGCAGCGCGGGCAGTTGAGCTTTGCGGGCGATGGGACTCAATAGACGTGCTCGGCGGGGAATACCGGATAAACAGCAACGTATGGGGCGGCGGCCCCGGCGTAGGAGAGCAGTGTCTTGAGGCATATCCGGATTCAACATACTTTGCTGTGTACCATTCAACACACAATGACAGCGGGGTGTGCTCTTATCCTTTTATTCTCAGGGGCTGCCACTGGGGCTCGTGCACCTCCGACAGTGGTATGCCGATAATGGTCAATAACGTTATTAGTGCGCCCTTTAGCTGGAGCGTTGACCCGAATGGAGCAGGGGGGACGTGGAACGCGGCTTATGAATCGTGGTTCAGCGTTGCCGGCGGCACTGCTCCCGACGCGGCCGAATTGATGATTTGGATAAACTATAATGGCGGTGCGGGGCCTGCCGGCTCTTACCAGGGAACTGTGTTCATCGGGGGCCACTGGTGGGATGTTTATTTCGCGGACTGGTCGGGTTCAGCAGGGTGGTTCTACATCGCTTATAAAATAACCAGCCCCGCTGATAACGTTGACCTTGACCTCAGAGACTTTATGGATGACGCCATTTCCCGCGGTTTTTTAGACCCGTCGTGGTACTTGGATGCTATGGAGGCAGGTTTTGAGATATGGCGGGATGGTGAAGGTCTGACGAGTAATTCGTTTTCGGCCTCAATTATCGGCATCGATAATGACCCGCCAAGTGTTTCTATCACCTCACCATCAGACGGCGCCACGTTTAATTACGGAGATACTATCGTCATCGAGGCCGATGCGTATGATGGCGATGGTAGTGTGACGAAAGTGGAGTTTTATCAGGGTTCTACAAAACTGGGTGAAGATACGAGTTCGCCTTATTCTTACACCTGGCACTATGTGCTGCCCGGCTACTATACGTTGACGGCCAGGGCGACTGACAATAACAACGCTACAACTATTTCATCACCAGTCAATATCACAGTGACCGGCGGCGAGGGCAGTGGTGCGGTCCTTCGTGAATGGTGGACCGGCATCTCCGGGACTGCGGTCAGCGACCTGACCTCATCTGCGAATTATCCCCACAATCCGACCGATAAGGGGCTGCTTACGAACCTGGAAGGGCCGACAAACTGGGGCGATAGCTACGGGACCCGTATTCGCGGGTATCTGCATCCTCTGACTACCGGCACCTACACCTTCTGGATTGCCAGCGACGACAACGGTGAATTATGGTTGAGCACAGACGACAGTCCGGCAAATGCTGCACGGATTGCGTATGTTCCCGATTGGACGGACTCGCGCGAATGGAACAAGGACCCCAATCAGCAGTCGTCGCCGATTTCGCTGACGGCCGGTCAGAAGTACTACATAGAGGTATTACAAAAAGAGGGCAGCGGCGGCGACAACGTCGCAGTGGCCTGGCAGGGGCCGGGGCTGAGCCAGCAGGTAATCAACGGAGCGTATCTATCCCCCTGTTGCCTTGATTTCAGAGTCTTCGCCGGTTTTGGTGACCGGTGGGGCCGGTCTGACTGCGATGCAACGAATGACTGGTGCGATGGTTTTGACTCTAACCACGATGGTTCTATTTTGCTCGATGACCTGCAGGTGTTTGTTGATAGCTGGCTGGTCGGTATCGAGTAGTACGGCGACCATAATGTTGTAATCCTTTGGCCGGCAAGCAGTTACGTTTGCCGGCCTTTTTTTATTTGCCCTCGCGACCATTTAATTCTTGAGAAAATCAATGATTTATGATAACCTTTAGTAAGCGAAGAAGTAGAAAACACTGGTAAGGGCGCCTGCAATGCTGTCTTTACACCCCCTTTTGTGCCCTCGGATAACTCTTTACGGGGAAGGATTTTTGGGTGGTTACAGTGATGAAGTCGAAGAGAGGATTTGTTGAAGCTGTTATTGTGAGCGCATTTCTCTGTTTAGCCCTGCCGGTTAACGCGGCTGATTTGACGATTTCCGTTAATGCGGCATCGCCTGTTCGCACGATTCCGGAGACGATATACGGCGGGAGTATGTACGCCTGGTGGAGCTTCGAGAATGGATACAATACCACCTACAACAACCTGATGTTGGCCAGTGGCCAGAAAATCATTCGCTGGCCCGGCGGCTCCTGGGGCGATGCATATCTTTGGAGCGATATGGAAGGCCCCAATGGCGCAAACACCTGGATAATCAACTACTACGAGGAGCTTTATATGCTCAGCATCCTGGGCGCGAGGATGCAGCCGATAGTAAATTTCCCGGGCTACTGGTACAACACGGACCACAGCTTGGAGGATGCAATCGACGCGGCCGTCGCGTGGGTAACGGACCAAAACGGCAGAACTCCTGCTGCGCAATACTGCGAAATCGGCAATGAAGTAGGCGGCTGCTGGGAGGCGGGGTGGTTCCCGGGCATAAACGGAACTTATTACGGTGACCAGTTTGCTGATTTTTACCTCGCTATGAAGGCCGTCAATCCAAATATTAAAATCGGCGCTGTTGCTGAGCCCACCAATAGGTATGGAGCAGGCGGCTCATGCGATTATGTTGGGTATTGGGACCATGATTTGCTCCTCGCTGCACAGGCAAAAGGAGTTGTGCCTGATTTCTTTATTATCCACCAGTATCCCGGCTCAGGCACGGGTTCGTCATATAATCCAACCCTTCTAAGCACCGATGTCAATATGATTGCAGCATATACCTCAAATATGAACACCATCATATCAAACACCCTCGGCCCGGGGTATGTCGGACAGATAAAATACTATATGACGGAATGGAATGCCGGAGGGATAGAAGACGTTTATGAGAGATGGCGGCTGTATTCAGGCGCTATGTTTGTGGCGGAGTATCTGATGGAAATAGCAAGGAACGGCTGGGAAGGGTCCAACTTGTTCGGCGACGTTTTCTATCACGGGTCAGGTTGGTCCTATCCGGAATTTTACGTCTTCCCGGACTGGTACGTGCACCCCTTCTTCATTAACAAGTTCGGCAGGGATATGGTTACGGCGTCCAGCTCCAATTCACTTGTGAGGGCATACGCAAGCACGGATGCCAATGACGACCTGACGCTGTTTATTGTCAATAATTCCCCTGCTACGAATTTAACGGCTGAGGTCAACGTATCGGGCTTTTCTGCCGGCTCCGCCGGAAAACGCTGGATAATGGAGCCGGCGGGAGACGTGCCGCCCGGCGGGACCGTCCAGGACGTAAACGACATAAAGATAAACGGCGTATTTCACCCTGAGCCGACCACCGTGAATTCATTGGCCCATCAAATATTCAGGTCCGGCGGCAGCTTCACGATTAGTCTTCCAAAGAGCTGTATGTTGTTCCTGAAAGTGCCGACTGGGACGCCTGATACAACGGCCCCTTCGACGCCGACGGGGCTGGCTGCAACGGGCGGCGTTAAACAGATTTCGCTTGACTGGAACGACAATAATGAGAGCGACCTGGCCGGCTACAACGTGTATCGTTCTACAACTTCAGGCGGCGGCTACGCTCAGGAGAATGTTTCACTTTTGAGCAGTTCGAATTACACTGATACCAATGTCGTTGTAGGCACGGCCTATTACTACGTCGTTACGGCTGTAGATACTTCCGTGAATGAATCCAATGCTACGAGCGAAGTTTCAGCTATGCCCATCGGCTGCACGGTCGTTTACACCTTTGCGGATATAAACCAGGCAGACACCAATTACAACGCTTACGCCTGCGACGTGGACCAGTTCCCGTTTAACGGAGATTCCGAGAACAGGAACACAATGGTTGAGGCCACCGACCAGCAGTATGTTAATATTTCCGCCAACGATACGGCGGAATGGGCCCCTGTTAACCCAGGCGCAGGCGATGAGACGTTCCTCTGGATTGAAATGAAGATTTATGACCCCCCAAGCACAATCAGCAGGATTGACCTGACCTTTAACGGGTACACAAGCGGTGGAATTCCTGTGGACCACAACATATATGTTATGAAAGCGGGCACTGATTGGAAGCTGAATACTTCCTGGGTGCAGGTCGGCGCCGGGCAGGGTATTACGCCGGGCGTGTTTACTACGATGACCCGCTCCATTACATCGAACTTCAGCACTTACATCAATGGGACGGGCAAGATAATCTGGGGGGTGTATGAAAACTCATCTCCACAGGTTATGCACATTAACTATGTGGAGATGGCTGTCAGCAGCACGAACGGTCTGCCGGTAGTATCCATCACCTCACCTTTAGACGGTGCAACGTTTAATTACGGAGAAACTATCATCATTGAGGCCAATGCATCTGACAGCGACGGGATTATAAGCAAGGTGGCGTTCTATGTAGGTTCGACAAAGCTGGTCGAAGACACAACATCGCCTTATTCTTATGACTGGAGCGGCGCGATTCCCGATTATTATGTCCTGACCGCCAAGGCGTTTGATAACAATAACGCTTCAAAGGTCTCATCGCCCGTGAATATCGCGGTGACGGTCGGCCTGGGCGCCGGCGCGATTCTGCGAGAATGGTGGATGGGCATTTCCGGGCCGCTGGTGGAGAATCTGACGTCGGACGTGAATTATCCCGACCATCCGAGCGGCAGGGGGCTGATTGCGAGCTTGGAAGGGCCGACGGACTGGG